>Ga0268261_10004531_pt1 | contig 10425 bp, 9 predicted proteins | sample TergutNc150P1_FD_190353 | JGI IMG/M metagenome (GOLD analysis project Ga0268261, IMG submission 190353) | Nasutitermes corniger P1 segment gut microbial community from laboratory colony in Florida, USA - Nc150 P1 (SPAdes) (version 2) | ecosystem: Host-associated > Arthropoda: Insects > Digestive...
TTTTTTTTATTGTGATGACATCCCGTTGTGTTTCAATACTCACAATGAAATAGTTTATTCCATTCTTGATGGAATAAACTAATTGTTTTGAGTAGCACTTTTTTTTCCCTTTTGTTTAACCCTTGAAATGGAAAAGTTAACCTGAATTGTATTAAAATATTCAGCTTGAACCATGCTCCATGCTCTTTATTAAACCTACCAGTTAATACTATGGAGGAAAATAATTGCTTCTTATTCCGAGTTCATACCAAGTACATAAATGAATGTCTGGACATAATGAAGAATTTTTAAATCATATACCTGGTGGTACATGTAGTAGCCGCTTGGCTGTAAGAAGTTAATTATTGTAAGATTATGGACAGATTGCATGGGTAAAAAAAAGGTAAAGCTGTTTTGTCCGTGCAATGAAGGAATTTAATGGTAGTAGAGTTATAACTGCACTCATCCTTAACTTCAACACTAGTTGGAGGTGAGTTGTCCACTTCTCACTCTGGCTGCTTTACATCAGCGTACCCATCAAATGGGAAGCGGAGTGAGCCACAGAGCCAGTCTGTATGGTTTTGGAGAAGAAAAATCTCTTTCCTTATGGGGATTCGGACTCTGTTCTTGACAGTGGGTAGTCCATAGGAGAAATTAAAAGTTTTGTGCAGCATATGCTGAAACTAATAGACTGGGACAGTGATGATGAAAAGGACTGAATACCTTCAGAAGTAGGGTGACATTGGTAAGGATATTTATGCAGTGTCAGTCAATGTATTGGGGATATCATAGTATAATGACTGGGCTATTACTGGGCAGTCCGAGGTTTAATTCCTGGCAGGCATGAGAGATTTTTTCTCTTAAACAACTTTACCATTGGTCAACACATTTACTTCATGACATTCCCTCAAAAAAAGTAGTGTAAATGGGAATTCTGTGACACAGTGCATTAAATTGATGATGTACATGACCCAAAGTGTGGTTATTTTACATAGGTATCTTGGGCCATCCCATGGCTTAGATGATTAGTGGCTGTCCACTCACCTCAGAGGCCCAGGTTGTATCCCAGGGGGTCCATGTGGGATTTGTGGTGGACAAATTGGCACTGGGACAGGTTTTTGTCTGAGTACTTTGGTTTCCCTTCAGTATCATTCCATTGGTGCTCCATGCTCATTTGTCTGTCACCAACCATATGTAATCGCAGCAGTTGCCAATGTCATTAAATAACTCACTTTCATAAAAAGTATGTAGTGTAACAGCTTTTTTGTGTTACTTCACTTACCTGCCATACTTTCCTGTTTGATTCTTCACTTCAAAACATCCCCTGCCTGGAGTTCTTGCTTATTAATTATTTCACTTAGGAAGAGGACAATTTGAATTTTCTGGAGAGAATATGATCATATAACAACAGCCGTGAAACTGATTTTTGTTTGCATATAAATGTATAACACTTAACCTGATATTCTCAGTAGTTAACTACATATATAGAGAGAAAGGGAATGTCATTTACATGTAACTTAAATGCACTGGTGAAAACTCATAACTTAAATACACTAGCAAAAATTCATATTGTGGTTTGCTGGGTTATGTCACCATGTAATCAGTTGAGAGTTGCTATTTCGGAAGACCATATTGCCTCAATCTTCAGACGATGTATTGCATGATTACATAGAAAATCTTCCCTGCATAAAAGTTGTACAAAAAAAACTTTATTCTTAAATTTGTTGTGTGATGAAGCTGGGGTCATGGGGACTTTGGCTGGGCCCATGCCTTGATCGGATCATGGCCAGGGGGTGATGGCTATGGCTCACGCTGGACACTGCCATTTGTTCCCCAGGGGTCATAGGTGCGTAATATATAGCCTCTGTCCACCCGAGACCATCTGTGGGTGGTGAAGAGCCACACCCTATGTGAGGTGACCCTGTTTGTGCAGAACACAGTGGATCTAAAGGTGTAAACCTAGAAAATAAACCCCAATCCTTAGGAGTGATGCGCCATGACCACAGGATAAATGGCAGTGGGTTAGCCTTTCATTAACGGTGCCTTCTGGGATACTGGGCAACCTCCCATTTGTAATGTAGCCTTACCAAGCATAGGGGCTCTGCTTGGCAGGCTATATTTATCCCCCTAAACTCATGGGACCAAGACTGATACGTTTAGGCTTTGTCAGAAACCCGAGAGGACCACTCTTTGAGTGAGGACTCCAATATAGATCCTAAGGAGGGCTCTAGCATTAGGGACCCACTGTGCTGGGAGACTCCGCAAGGGGCAACTGAGCTGAATCTAGACTTAACTGGGACAAGATTGACTCCCACTCACTGGGGGAACACCTGCTCACAGGTAGTGAAAGTTCGGGGAATCTTGAGGTGCTGGAAGAGAGGATCGCACCCTGGATGTCCAAAATGAGAAAAAGAATTGTAGTGGTGCTGCTAGGAAAAGAGCAAGGAAGGCTAGACTGGCAGAGGTTCCAGCTGGGAACTCTGACAGGGTGCAACCTCAACAGGGATCCCCTGAATTGGGGCTCCAGCTTCAAGGCAGTCAGACACGCATACTATAGGGGCATAGCACATCTGGTTTCCAAAACCAGGGAGGTGACAGACCACCGGAGCTCGGGCCCTGCAAAACTGGGCTTCAGTCTCGGGGAGGTAGCAGACCTCTGCAGGGTCCTCGTAAGCGCCAGAGATCCTCCACAAGCACACATGAGAGCTGGCAGGCGAAGAGGCCCAAGAAGATTACACAAGTTAGCAATGCCAAGGCTGCTCAGGAGGGTTTGAGGATGACCATCGTTCGCAATGGCTATCTGGATGTCCAAGTCTCCAAGAAGAATTTAATAAACATTCAGTGGGCTATTGGTGGGCTTGTGGGTGCATTTCCTGTGGAGAGGTTCATCCCCAAGCTATCGGTACTTATTGAGCCAAGGGGGCTGCCATCGTGGTATGCCGGGACAAGGAAACCTGGGATTGACTGCGGAGCAATGTACGAGTAGTGAAGGCATGGGAGGGCTGTAGGCTGCAGGTTTTTGCCCCCTACAAGAGAGTGGTGGCCTGGTTTTCGGGCCCTTCAGAGGACATGGAATGCTTGTTTCAGCATCTTTTTTGGTTGGTTGAGGGAGGGGCTCAATACCAGTCAGTGGAGGGTGTACGAGCACAAGGAGGAACACAGTGATGGAGTCTGCCTAGTGCTTAGCACCGATTTGCGGTCTGCTGCATCCTTGGAGAGGATGAAGTGGCGTCCATTCATCAGCGTGGGTCAGGTGACATTCTCCCTCAGTGCCAAATCGGAAGAGAGGCAGTTAGAAGAGGGACTCATAGGTGATATGGTGCGTACCATTTTATTTATTCTGACAAACCTACAACATAGTATCACTGATTCTACGATTCTTTCCAGAACAGCAGTTGTTAAAGGAATGGACATTGCATTAATACAGGAACCTTCATATTTCGAGGGTCTTATATTATGGGTTTGAATATTTCAGGATATGTCTTGTTCTTCGGAGGCAGAACAGATAGACATAAAGCATGTATCCTTGTTAAGAACATAAATGCATGGAATGCTACCAGGATTCTCTTGTAGGGACCTTGAAGCAGTCTTGGTAAAATATAATGAAGATGAGGCAGAAAAGAGCATTGTTATGTGCCCTTCTGGTTCCGAGGCTTTTCCCCAACAACGGAGTTTGAGGAACTGGTGCAACGTTGTGAGGAGAAAGACCTCTGTCTGGTCATAGGGTGCGACTCCAACCTTCAACATACGGTGCAAGCTAGCACCGATTGTAATAACAGATGAGTGGCATTGTTAGAATTCCTAAATTCTTCAAATTTGGAAATTCTAAATTAAGGCAGTGGTCTTACCTTTTGTAATAACAGAAGGTTAGATGTCCTTCATATTACCCCGAGGTCCTTTGGACTTGTGGAAAGTATCACAGGCCGAGAAGTCTCTTCTGATCCTTCCTTGTCAGGTCATAGACACATGCAGTTCAACTTTCAAGACTCTTTACCGGAAACCCTCAGAGAACCAGTTGGAACTCCTTTCTAGAGGATCTGAAGGGCAGACTGGAACAGGGCTCATAAATGAACATGAAAGACTAGGCTGGATTGGGGCTTGAGAATTTTTGTCCAAAGGGCGTGAATTTCGTCTTAGAGAAAAATTGCTTTCTCGGGGTAGTGCGAGCAGACAAACATTCTATAAAGTGGACATCTACTTCAGAGGCATGTAGAAAAGAAGTGTTGGGGCTTTTTAATAAGACCCTGAGAGAAATAACTCCTCAGAGCTGGGAACTCTATAAAGAGGCTTAGCGCAGAAATAGAAAGGAGGTAAAAGCTAATATGGAATTATTGAGGATTTTTTTGCAACTCCATTAATGATCTACCTGCGTCAGCAGGTTACATAGAGCGTTTACAAGGGACCCGAAACTCAAACTTGGATCTTTCGTGGCTCATTTGGGGCTGCCAAAGCAATCCAAGGAAGAAACTTTACAACTCCTATTTGCAACTCACTTTCCCGACTCGATAGTTATTGAGGAGATGGTGGCTTTTGTTCCTGCTCACAGTGCTGATGAGATGGGTAGGAAGCCAGTACAAATTACTGGAGCCCGACGCTGTGGAAGGGGGTCTGGGTCGCAAATTGGTTGCATATATTTTGTACTCTTATTATTTGTCGATTGTACAAATTAACCCTTTCAGACCAAGGCCAAGTCACTCCACAACTGAAAGTCAGACTTTCTTATTTAGTCTAAATATTTTTAGCTGGTCTGCTCCTGCTGGGGGGCCCAAAAAATTTTTTTTCAGCCGGGTCTGAACCAGCTCTCGGCAGCCCTGGCTGCTCGCTACACTAAGTGATGTGATTGGGTGGTTGCGGTGGAAGTTGTCACTTGGTAGGAGAGTAGAATGGGTAGTCAACTGATTTGCCTAGTACAGAAGTCCAAGATTGGACCATATATTCCATGTTGCAACAGGGATGAGAGATTATCTTTCCTTACCTACTTAGGATTTTTCATGCTTGCCTGGCCGTGGTCTACTATTCAGCCATATGGCGCAAGTTGAAGGTAGTGTTTATACCTAAGACCAGAAGGAATTCCTCTATCAGACCTAGGGGTTTTAGACCTACCAGTCTTACATCACTCTTACTTAAGACCATGGAGAGACTAGTGGATGGTGCTCTGGTCTTAGACCATTGCATCCCAACCAGCATGTTTACCAGGTTGGGAAATCTGTGGAAATGGGTCTTCAGCTCGTGGTTCAGGTTGAGAAGGCGCTGGACCTGTAGGATTCAGCTCTGGGTGTTTTCCTGTACATAGAAGGAGCTTTTGACTACACCTCTTTTGATTCCAAAAGTACTGCTCTGGGTAGGCACAGGGTCAGCTCCAGTATTGTCCAGTGGATTAGAACTACCATGGAGGGCTGCCTGGCCACAGCAGCTACCAGTGAGTCGCCTAGGAAGTAGCAGTGTCCAGGGGTTGCCCACAGGGAGGCGTGCTATCACCCACCACTCCTGTGGTGCCTCATTGTCAACTATTTTTGAGGCTCAAAGAATGTAGTGTATGTACTCAGGGTTATGCTGACTATGCCTGCCTGTTGGCAGTGGACAAATTCCTGAACACTGTCGGGGCTCATACAGAGGACCATTTACACTGTTGAAGTATGATGTGTTGAGGTTGGCTTGTCAGTTAACCCTGACAAGATGGACCTGGTTGTAGTTACAAGGAAAAGGAATCTTCTGGTTTCTTTGAACTTCACTTTTTTGCATTTACCTTGCAATATTCTGAGTCAACCAAGTATCTCGGGGTGATCCTGAACTCTCAGCAGTCCTGGAGGTATCATATGAAAACCAAGGTGAAGAAGGCTCAGAACTTGTTGGCCTATAGAAGGTTCTTTGGTGCAACACAGGGCCTGAAGCCCTGTTTCATTGGCTCTATGTCTCTATCATTCGGCCATCCATCAACTTTGCATCTCTAGTCTGGTGGGCTGGCTCTTAGATAGCTGGTGAAAAAAAGAGGCTAAGTAGAATCCAAAGATTTGCTTATTTGGGCGTAACAGTGGCCATGTGCATTACCCCGATGAGTGCTATGAATGCACTTACTTGCCTTCCTTGTCTTGACCTTTTGGTTCAAGGCAAGGCAAGATCAGCTGTGCACAGACTCTGGAGTCTAGGGTGCTGGTCTTACCATCTCTCCATTGGAGGACACAGCGTTGTGTTGATGCAAATTCAAAGATCAGGCAATATATTCAGTATGGAGAGTGATATAATGAGGCCAGCTGAGAATTTTATATGGGGTTATTCTGCTAACTGGAGAGGCATGGATGAAAGAACTTGTCTTGTAGTTAAAGGACTTGTCTGGCATACAGTTGGGTCAAAAATGGAGGAGAGAAGTGGGGCTGGAGTCTTGTGGCATTCCTTTGATAGGGCTCAGTGTCTCCCTATGAAGACATACAACAGTCTTCCAGCCCAAGATACATGCTGTCTTGGCCTATGTCTATGAAATTTGAAAGACTACTAAGTCAGAGAAATACATCACTATTTGCTCTGATAGTCAAGCAGCCCTGAAACCTCTTCAGGCTGTTACAGCTACATCCACATTGGTATGACTGTGCCAATGGGCATTGAATGATCTTTCTACTAACTATTAATTGAGACTCATATGGGTCCCTGGACATTCTGGTGTTAAGTGGAAATGAATGTCAATCTGTTTCCTCTTTTGGAGGGTTTCTTGAGTAATTTAAGATGTCCCCTTGATAGGTTATTGGCCATTTGCAGGGTAAGTCTAGTGGTAGGGCTGCCAGCTTCATGCCTCTTGACTCGCATGCTTTTCTTGTGGGGTGTGCTTCCCTACCTGATTGGGCCCAGTTTAAGGGCACTGGACATTCACCTGCACCTTCTCCCAACTGCTGCAGTTTAAGCTGCATTTTGGAAATATATGACTAAATAAACAAAATTAAGAATCGGCATTATTACAGCTAAAGGGGTCTTGAAATTTGGAAGTGCAGCCAGGGTGCTGAAGAAAAGAGATAAACAAAGGCTGGAAGTATCATAGATTAAATTTTTAAGACTCCTCTAAGGAATCACTAAATTAGACTGGGAAAGGACTCAATCCGCTGAGGTGTAGAACATTGTTTGGGAAATACAACAGTATCAGCAGAAGTGGCTACATTACTTAGAAAGGATGGACACAAACAGGATATCCAAGCAAACAATGCAGTATAAATCGAAAGAGAGAAGTAACTTAGGACACCTGAAAAGATGGAAGGACCAACTTCACCTTGAGGGTTTAGGAAGAGGCACTATGCCTATTCCTTCGGAGTTCGTGATAATGAAGTGGAAATGAAATTGTCGATGAGTTTACAGGGGAGGGTTATGCTCACCAGTTTGTAGGACCAGAACCAAACCTTGCAATCTCAAGGCAGAGTATTAGGCAGAGGATAAAGGGTTGGCTATTTAAACAGCACATGATGTTGCGACAAGGTTTTACTAGCACTGAGAGGCAGGCTGGGGAATTGATCTTGGACCCCAGCCTCATTACTAAGACTAGGTTATTGTCCTCTGACAGAATGCAGTCCAGGCCTCTTAACTGGACATAACACATCCAGGCTTCTTAACTGGACATACCCTCAGAAGACACCTATGCATAATGAGGTTGATAGAAGGTTCTTTATTTAGGAAGTGCAGAACAGGAATAAACCTCATCTCACGTTTTATGTAAGTGGAAACTCTGGCCACACTTAGACATCATTGTCTGGGTTCCTTCTTTCTGGACGAAAAGAATGTTAGAAGTCTGAATCTGGGGGCACTCTATGAACTTCATTAAAGGGACAGAGCCCCCATGACTCAGAATGTGGTTTATCAGACACAAAGGGCCTGTTAAAGGCCTAAGTGCATTGGGAATGATGAGGGCTTGACAATTAATTAATTCATTCATTTGTTCATTCATGATTCCAATTTTAATTCACAGTGCAGAGTGAAATGCAGATTTGTTACAGTTAATGTAAATTAGTGCTGTATTATCTGTTGTGATCAACCAGAAAATGTATGTGATGTCTGCACTGTATATAGTTACTCTGAGCAGCCATGGATGTAGTGTAAGCAGCTGCCTTTTGTGTAGAATTAAGGACATTAAATTTCAATTTACTTAAAATGCTTATGACGCAGTGCATCAGTGCATACTGCAGACTGTAATAATAAAATTGCATAAACAAAAATGATTTAAAAATCAATGATCCTTTATGGAGATGAAAGGCAGGGTTACTATGTGGCAAATGTGACAGCTCTGTTATTCCTGTTTGCAAGAATACTTTCTTCATTACCCAAACATTAATTATGTCAGGTGACCAAAGACTGAAAAAGCATGTTCATCAGTGGAGATTTTTTTTTACAAAATTTATAAAGCCACCACCAAGAACTGTGTAGGGGTTGTTCTTCCCAGAAAATTTGTACTGGAAAACCCACAGAGTGCATGATTCATTATGCCCATCTATATCTTTTTCTTCAAGAACTAGAAGAAGGTATATAGGGAACACTTCATTGGAGTATCTTCCAGGTAGATTATCTGCCTGTGTGTAAATTAACATGTTTTCTTTGCTTTGATCTTTCCTATGAATTACAAAATTTAAATTATAAATCCACAGTTTACATTATCAATTAATCTCATTTACAGACAGCTTAGGGAAATGCTAATTTTGTTGCACATCCTTCATCTTGCATCTTCATTAATTCATGTAATTTTTTGATTCAAAATCTGTGTCCAGATAATTTATATTTACTCGTATATGTTAGTTTTTCTTGTGCTTCTGTTGTATGTTCAATAGAAGTCTTACATTTATAATCAACCATTTTTAAATTCTTATGAACATCTAAACACAACACTCCCATATTTGTCAACATACAGTAGGCCTACAGCACATTGGACTAGAAAATAGATCCATGGCTGATGGGTTGGTACTCAGATTTACTGGAGTGGACTGGAAAGGAGAAAACTACATAATGAGGAGCTTAATGGTCCGTACTCCTCGCCCACTATTGTTCAGGTGATCAAATTGAGAAGAATGAGATGAGTGGGACATGTAGCACGTATGGGGAAAGGAGAGGCATATAGAGGTTTTTGGTGGGGAAACTTGAGGGAAAGAAACGACTTGGAAGACCCAGGGGTAGATGGGAGGATAGTATTAAGATGGATCTCAGGAAGTGGGATATGGGGGATAGACTGGATCAAGCTGGCTTAGGTTAGGGACAGGTGGCGGGCACTTGGGAATGTGGTAATGAACCTTCAGGTTCCATTATATGCAGGGAATTTCTTGGCTAGCTGAGAACCAGTTAGCTTCTCAAGAAAGACTCTGCTACATGTAGTAAGTAAGTAAGTATTTGCTGGATCCACACACACTATGTGTGCACACACGCTTACTTCTTGATGTTAATCTACTTTGATTTTAATAATAAGTTAGTAAGAGTGTAATATATGAGCATACATACATATATACATATTACATTTCATCAATCCTAAAAGCCTCATTGGCAATGGATATGAAACATGTCATTAAAAAAGTTTTATGATAATGATTATCAGTCATTTTTGCACTCGGTACACATGCATACAAAAAACATATGATTTAACATAAAAAAAATTATAAACAATACTACTGCTGTCTTCCTAAAACATAAAATGGAGATATATTAATTTAATATTTTTAAGTAAAAAAAGGATCATATCAAATCAGGCCTCACATCATGAGTCTGTATTAGGCATTCAAGTATTCTTCTAATGAATAAAAAGCTTTTATCACTTGCATTAACCCTTTAAACGCCGAGTTAAATCCCATCTGCCATTTGCTGGCGTTATTAGGAGCTCACCCTGTTCTTCATGTTAGCAGGATAAGGGTTACAAATATTTCTTGTTTGAGTCTAATTCCGTAATAACGTCCAGAAGTTTCATAAATATTTTTATCCTGCTATAATAGACACTCTTTTGATATATTGTAAGTTTGGTTGATGGCTTTTTTAGTTTTATTTTATGTCTCATGTTTCTGCCATGAACTTAAGAATTAAATTTGTAAATTTCCAAGTTTTTTTAATTGTTCCCTCATTAGGGAAATTATGCATTGAGAGGGTAAGGTTGGTATTTCCAGTTTTTGAAACAATGGTTTGTATATTGTCCTAGAACTTGATCCAGTCATAATTCTAATTATGCTTTTTTGCTGTTGGAAGACTCCTTTACTTTCTACCGAATTCCCCCAGAATATGACACCATACTCCATTACAGTATGAAAATAGGCAAAATAAATCATTTTGAGGGTGGTTGTGTTGCTGTACAGATACATCACTCTAACAAGGTAGCAGACAATACTTACTTACTTACTCCATGGAGCAGAGTCCTTCTTGAGAAGCTAACCAGTAAACTTTGCAGCTAGTCAAGAAATTCCCCGCATTTATGGGACCCGAAAGTCCCTCACCGTACCCACAAGT
>Ga0268261_10004532_pt1 | contig 10424 bp, 8 predicted proteins | sample TergutNc150P1_FD_190353 | JGI IMG/M metagenome (GOLD analysis project Ga0268261, IMG submission 190353) | Nasutitermes corniger P1 segment gut microbial community from laboratory colony in Florida, USA - Nc150 P1 (SPAdes) (version 2) | ecosystem: Host-associated > Arthropoda: Insects > Digestive...
AAGTCTGATTTTTTTTTTTTTTTTAGAAACACGGGTTTTGTGCGCACGAGGATATCGGACTTTTGCGTGATTTATTCTTCTGCCGAAATCAGCCAATGAAATCGACTGACGACTAAGTTATATAGAGTAATTTTTTGCTGCTTGAATGATAAGCGCCCACCCGACGCTCGTTTGGTATTACGTCATACGCCGAGTCTCGGGAGGTTTGACAGTCGGTGAAGGAAGCGAGAAGAAGATTCACTGTGAGAATAACATTTAGAAAGTCCGACAAAAACTCACCAGCGCTACAGCAGATGTTGAGAATGTTGCCCTCCTGACCGAATGCACGTTACTTACTCTCTGGAGTTCTTGCCCGGAAACCAAACACCAATTTTTTTCGTCAAGAAGAGTGAGTTCGTGAACAACTCCTGGATTTTCTACACTCCAATAATGGATGTTCTGAGAATTTACCTCTCCACGTAACAAAAACCAGGCCTCATTACAGAAAAAACACTAAATGTGGATCAACTTCTTCGTATACAGACTATAAACTATAAACTATAAAAATGTATTCTTGCAACCGAATCATGTCCTTTCAAGGTATGAACCACTGACGTCTTACATGGTCGAAGCTGTAATTATTTTGTGGCCCTTCGTCCAGACGTTTTCCAAATACTCGTCTCCTGAGATGAGAAATTTTCTGCGACATTTGCCGGAAGACTCACACTTGAAATAGAGCTGCATTAACAACACGCGCTGTTCAACAGTGCACCTGAGTCGAGGCGTGCTGTTACATCAGTGAAGGGCAGCAATGTATCTACTAGCAGCAAACCCGATTGCTCATAGCGCAAGTTTATCATCGACAGCTAAAGTTACACTGCCGTTTGAAAACAATGCCAGAGGGCTTACATGGCCACCTAATTAGGCGCGGTCTTTGGCCCCTACATTCCCCTGACTTAACACGTTGTGACTTTTATTTGTGGGGAAGTTTAAAAGATATAGTGTATAAAACAAATCCTCACAATCTAGAACTAAAAAACAACAACCGTCGTGAGATTTCAACAATATCCGGGCAAGAATTCCAGAGAGTAAATAAGGTGTTCCGCCGGTATACTGACTGAATTCGGTCAGTAGGGCAACATTTTCAGCATCTGCCGTAGCACTGGTGAGGTTTTATTGGACTTTCTAACGGTTATCATCACAGGGATTCTTTTTCTTGCTTCCTTCACCGCCCGTTAAACCTCCCGAGACTCGGCTTAAGACGTAACGCTAGCCGAGAGTCGGGCGGCCGCTTATCGTTCATGTAAAAAAATAATAAAAAATAAAAAAAGACAGTGAAAGAAGAAAGGAAAAAAGAAAAAACTATATATGACATGAAGTTTGTAGTATAGTTTTTAAAATCAAACATAAAGTAAATATAGCCCCAGGGTCAGCAAGGCCACCAGGGTAAGCCCCGCCTCCAAAGAAAACTCTGGGTTCGCGCCTGGTTACTTGATTTAACATATTTTGTCATATACAAATCAATCTCATTTACTACTGAACTATACAAGTATAATTAGTGAACAGTTTGAAATATAAAACCAGAATGGACATATTCAATGTGCTTCACACAATTAATTAAAATAAGAACATCTGCACTTAGGAAATTAATAATTAACCCATATGATTTTAATGACGAAGTTAAACGTACGAGAAACACAAATTTCACAATAATGCCTTAGATATGCGTAATTTCAAGCATGTAATTCGAAGCAGTTACTGGAGTTAAGAAGTCTTTACGTCACATCATAAAAGCAACTGTACCTACAATATAAACTAAAAATTTATACACCATCTCAGGAAACTTCGCACATTTTACATTAAAATATAAATGACACTGTATCGAGCTTCTTAACCTATCATTTAACTTAAAGAAATAATCTGTGGCCAATGACCATAATCCTACAATTTACCAACTATTAATTTCTGAAAAAGTTCTGCTTTTCTTACTACAACTGGAAACAGGGAGTCCATCATGGCAACTGTACTACCTTGGTCTGTGAAGAAAGAAGTGTCGAAAGGCATTCTGAGTGGCGCAAGGCTGTCGCTTGACACCGTCTACTCTAGACATCACCATGTGCGTGCTCCCAATACCTACAGTCACACCAACACAATCACACGACACAGGTTTCCCTGCTATGGATTTGACTGGCTTCAAAAAAATATCCCTGACTGTAAACACAGAGTATCTCAAGTCACTAAACTGCACCTTAACACTTTCACTGTTAAGGAAGAAAAGTTGGTTGTGTGTTTTCATTCAAATTCTACTGAAAATGTATATATCCACGTAATATTTACCCCGTAATCCTGCCAATAACCTACTGCGTTAGCTTTAAGAGTCAAATTGAACTGAATACATTAAAATCTTAGTAATTTCACTCAGAATTTTCTACAAAAAAAAGTCATAGAACGCTCTGTACAATTTGAGAAGTTCTGTTTCTAACACACAGTCTGCTTTCCAGCACTGTGGAACTGTTCTGTCCATAAGAGTGAAAGGGTCAGTTACGTTAAGCAAAGAGAAGTTAAACAGTTATACATCCCAAATATTATGCCTTGTTATGAAAGGAATTTAAGCACTTTCATATAGTCACTATTATCATACAGGTATAATGAACTAAAATGTACCATGCTTGCAGTGACAGTAACCACAAAATTTGAAAATATTGACTTCTCTTGGGGGTGGATCAAAAGCACATGTGCAATCACAATCCATAGTAAGAACGAAACCATGTGGCTGCACAGAAAACAAGCACTGTTATTCAAAATACATTATTTATATTTTCTTCCATTCAAAAACACCAATACACCATAATTCATATCATACACACTCAGAAATGGGGGTGGGGTGTATCTGCATTTTCATGCAACAGTATTAGTATTAGTATTAGTATTATCATTATTAGTAGTAGTAGTAGTAGTAGTAGTAGTAATAGTAGTAGTAGTAGTAGTAACTAAAATATCGTTCAGTCAAAACACAATATATTCAATAATGTAAAGTTGTTACAAGTTTCGGTTACAAGTAACCATCATCAGGCAGACATTTTCAGTACATGGACATGACATGTTCAGTGCCACAATATGGGATCCCATACTGTGGCATTGAACATGCAATGTCCATGTACTGAAATGTCTGCCTGATGATGGTTTCTTGTACCCGAAACATGCAGCAACTTTACATTATTGAATATATTGTTGTGTTTTGACTGAACAATATTTTAGTTAGTACTACAACACAACGGTATGGCTCCAATAAAAAAAGTAGTAGTAGTAGTAGTAGTAGTAGTAGTAGTAGTAGTAGTTGTTGTTGTTGCAGCAGCAGCAGCAATACCAGTACTGTAATCTACTGTGGTACAGCCAGTTAATACTCAGTACGTTTCTTCATGCATCAAGTGTAGAAATTCGTAAGTGATGATGAAGTAAATGACAGTTCAAGTTTATTTTTTCATTATAATCATCACATATTTAACGCTGCTTTTTAAATCACCAGCCAATCCACTTATTGTTTTTTTTTTACATTTTATAAATCAGACAATAAAATCAAACAGCTATGATCTATCTTAATTGATCTAATTTATCTAGGACTGAGAAAACTCACAGTAAACCCCAGTCACACTAAGGACTTACAAGGACCAAACTACAAGTCTCTGAAACACAAAGAAGCACACTCTAAGGATTCAAGTCCTGTTCTCTGTTTTGGAAAACAATACCCTTCGAATTTTTGAACAGTGACTTTGTACATCTACAAATTATTTCCATATACCTCGTGTGTGTGTGTGTGTGTGTGTGTGTGTGTGTGTGTGTGTGTGTGTGTGTGTGTGTGTGTATATATATATACACACACACACACACACACACATATGTGTGTGTGTGTGTGTGTGTGTATATATATATACTGGGGCTGCACACAATGTCGGTTATGAATTCTCGGTCCATTACAGCATTCCATTTGCTGATAAGCCTTTGTATTAAATGAAGCTTTACTGTACTCAAAAGTCCACACAAAATCAAGATCAGGTCAGAACTTAACATACGATAAGGGCACTGGAGGCTGTTCAGAAATGTATCGAAAAGATGCTACCCACACACTGAGGACAACTGGAAGGAGATGTAACTGATTAGCAAACAATTGTATTCTTTTTTAAATCTTCTGGTTACTGAACACACCACACATCAGACTTTAAAGATAGTCCTCAAAGCCCAAGAGCAATAATAATTTACAAGATTTCACATATGTTCCCGAAACTTAGAAGTGCTTCCTCTTCCCCTTGCTTCTTATGTCAGTGTACAATATGGTGTGATAATCACCCACCTGCCCATCAACTAACAAAATTCACAACCAGTATGTCCAAGCTCTTATTTATTTTACAATTTTACTTCTTAAATTTTAAGTTCATAAAGCTCAAGTGTGAATTATTGGATATATGGGAACCAGAATTTGTTTCTTGTACATATTCTGCTGTCTCTTCAACAACATATCATATAGCATTAACATACTAGGTTTCACTGCACATGTAACAAACAGCATGACCTTCTACCACACCTAAAATTGCACGTACACACAAAACTGTTTCCATTTTCAACAACGAAAGAAATGGCCTGCTCTTTTAGTTTCAACATTCTTCACATTACAACAAAGTATGCACTTATTACCGTAGTTCCTCACTGAGTTCAGCAATCCAACAAACAATTCCCTGTAACATGCATCACTTCAATGTTCCCATCATTCAATGAAGCCTTCTTACCTAATCGGCCAATTAAGAAATCACGCATTTGTCTCTAACAATGAAAGATGGAAGTCTCCAAATGTCGGGAAGTACCGACTACCCAAGAAGATATTACTGCATACAGTTAAGGGCCATAATGCATAAAGGTGGATCAATGGGAGGGTTATCTGTGGAAACCATACCTAAGGATAGGATCTGTCAAAATTCTGCCACTGAATTTCAACAAGGATTCCACCATTATCTAACGAATTGTATTGTGTTTCAATCTCACGGGAAAACTAACACTTTTGTGATATTGTTTAAGGTACATCAAATTTTAATTCCACCATTCATGACATAATGACATTTAATTCCCAGCCAAAAATTCTGCGGCCTTTCGTACTCCCAAGAATTCATAGTTCGTAACATCCTAAGCAGCAACACGTTAGTATAAACGTGTGTACAAGTGCAAAACACCTTAACAGTGACATGGGATATGTAAGAGGCCACAGAATCAGGGTCGATAACTAAAATATGGACAACATATCTGAAACATAACACACAAGATGGTGCATGTCCTTTCAACTACATAATTAGTACACATGCATCACAACCTATTACTACTTTGAATTTAGCATTAATTAATAGCGAACATGGTATTTACTGTACAATATCATTAGAAATTAACAATAATAAACTTACTTGATAAAATACGGTTTTCCATCATCGTCTTTTGCCTCTTCCCAGCCATAGGGAAAACCACCACCTGTCTCAGCCCAGGCTTCGACGGGCGGCAGCCAAGACGACGTCTGAGTTAGATGACTGAAAGCAATACCTTGTGTTAGTCTGAACAATGGTTTATTTCGTTTCACTGATGACTAATACACAAGCAGCATGTTCACAAACCTAAATTCTTCATCATTTTTTTCTCAGTCAGTAGATGCAAATTCCAGGATAGTATCTCAATTTGGCCATAACTTCTTCTTTAAAAATTCTTTCCAATTCATCGTTATTCATCCTACCACCAACACTACAGTTTGAAATACTGACAGCACTGCAACGCAAACCATACACAACATGTTCCCGGAACACCATAAACAAGCTTGCTCATTTTCCACGGCCTAATGATTTACGGCATCCAATACTTCAGCGGCCCTGCATGTTCCAAACATTAAATGGATAAAATTGTACCTTCCTGTGAAATACTGGTATAGAAAATCAATACAATTTTCATGGTGCTCTGCAAGTTGTTTATTATGAGGCTGTAACTAAGAACTCGCCCACCATCAGATGGACACATAATGGGAGGTCGTGCTCACTCCTGAGCACCTTATTTCCAAACCTACTGAACAGTTTCTTATTAAGTGTGTTACTGGTCACTGTACGCTTTAAAAAAGGGGCAGACAAATTTAATACTGGTCACTTCTGTTCCACTGTAACCACTACTTTACACAGAACTGAAATCAAAATGTTTCAACTTTTATTAAATTTATCAATAGACACTGTACATGATAACAAATACATAACTCATCGAGGTATATTACGAACTTTGAAAATGTTTTCCTTATAATGTGTATCGAACGAAACACAGAAAAAAATTGCTCATGCGTCTAATAAACTCCACCGAGTGGAACACTCCTCGAGAAGCTAACAGTTTTTAAACTACTCCATAAATTTAACACAAACGTTCATTACTAAGTTCTAAAACGCCCACCAATGGATTCAGATGTGCCCAATGAATCCAGTCCAGTCCACATCCTCACACAAATTTCCTTAAAATCCAATTTCATTTAATCCTCAAATTTATGCCTGTGCCTGCCAATGGTCTCTTCTTTTCAGGATTTTTACTTAAAACCGTGCACGTACTTCTCGTCTGCCCATGCATACTATGTATATTCACGACCGTCTCATCCTTGATTTGATCCACCCCACCCCAAAATACGTTAAGAAGACACACTATAACCTTCCCAATACATAATCTGCAATTTCTCGTTACTTCTACCTTTCGGGTCCAAATATTCTCCTAGGTACATTGTTTTCTTACTTTCCCGATCTATGCGAACTAACATTCTCATGGCTCGTACACACAATAATCCTCACCCTCAGTCTATTCCTCACTTAAGGTAGTTTCAAGAGTATATGTAAGCAAACTGTAGTCTCCTATACTTTAATCTGTATGTTCTTATGAAGACAAAAGTTTATAAATTTAATGGCAGCAACAACACACTCTCTCATACACTGAATGTGTATTTTCTATCAACTCTGTCATCAATGCAAGTTAGGACTCTTATAAACAGCCACACATCACCACTCAAAATCATAAAGAACGCCTGTCGACACTTTGTACTCATGTTCGACTATATCTTACCACCCTCGTTCTGGCGCTACGTGTATGTACACTCTCGTTGTTTTGAGATCACCAATACCAGCACAAATTCTTTCCCTTGTGTGCAATGACATTTTTGGTTTATCTAAATCGTAAAGCCAACTTGCAAACTACACTTCAAGTTTCATAGCCCCTGTCTGCCTCATTCCTCCTGCTGCGAGGGATCCTCGATATTGACTGGCAACTTTTTAGTGCGACTGCATGGGCACTATGGAGCCGCGTAGCTCACTCGGTATACCAAACAGCGACTAGACCAACCGAAGACTAGGAGTTCGATTCCCGGCGCAGACAAGAGATTTTCCTCTTTTCCCGAGCGTCCAAACAGGCTCTGGAGGATACCCAGCCTCCTGACAATGGGCACCGGAGGCTCCTCAGAACGCAGTTACTGGTATGTAAAGCTGACCACTCATCTCATACTGCTTAAGTTAATAATGTGTACAACCATACCTCCACGCACCTATATGCCTTCGCTGCACTGGGTCAACTTTACCCTTTACATTTACCTTGTACAGGTACTGTCTAATATTCACAAAATGACAGGCTGTTAATGAAACGAGAAAATCGAAATGCTAGTACAGTACCTTATATAGGGGAATGATACGTGCATTCTTAACCTCAGCGTCAGAGGTGAGTTGTCAACCTCACGTACCGGCCGATTTACCACCACGAAAAACCCCGCCGGTGTGGACTGAAAAGGAGGCTGGGTGGTTCCTACAGCCTGTCTGGGCTTTTGGAAGAAGGAAAACCTCTTGCCCTTGCTGGGAATGGAACCATGATTTCTCGGACGTACAACCCGTAGTCTAGTTACTATGCCATCTACGCTATCCCAGCTCCTACAAAGTAACACTTCTTTACGTAAACGTTTAACTTATTCTCGACAATTAACATAAATCCCACAACTATAAATCTAGAAAGAGCCCCATTAATTGAAAACCTTTGTTATTACATTCCTTTTGTTCCCACTTTTAATATTTATAGCACTTGAACTGGAATTCTGTTAAGTACTCTCAAGTTTTTAGTTTCATTAGCCGAAATATTTCTTCCACTGACCCGTTAAGGACCACTGTTAATATACAAGTACATAATACACACAGGATGATTCAAAATTTGCGCAACGTAAGAATAGCTAATTTCTAACATGCTGATAGTTCTACGTGATTATTGCAAAACGACTACATGAAAACACTGTTTTTTACAAATACAGAATAGTGGTTATTAAATTACACTTACACGAACTCATTCGTATTTTGATGGAACTCTTCCCGTTGTGCTTCGATAAATCAATACTAATATACATTTTACCGTCAAAGACAACGATTTTATTGTACTCAACAACGCAAGCTACACGTTTCGGTGTGTATGACCATCTTCAGGCACGTATGTCACATTTCACTTGGTTTTAAATTGCCAAAGGTGCTTTCGTCAGTGGCAGGAACGCTGGAATAAGTGCATACAAGACCAACTAGCCGTTAAGTCTACTCATTCACTCACAAAAAAATCAGTCCCGGAATTAAATGATCAGCCCACGTACGTACATTCATGCCTGAAGATGGTCGTACAGACCGAAACATGTAGCCTGCACTGTTGAATACAGTTGTCGTTGACGGTAAAATATATATTACTATTGAAACTCATTCGTCCCGATTTGCTCGTGAGAAAGCTACTATGAAATATTCCCTACGTAAACCTGTTTGTAGCTGAAAAATTCATTTGTTGAAAATCGTATGTGAACGCCCAAACATCATTTCGAGAAAAATGGCAGGATCTGTAAGGACTAAAAAATCAACAATTTCAAGACTAGTAACACATATGGTGAAGTTGGTAGCTACTATAAGAAATAGATCTGAATGACCGGTTTTGCTAATCAAAGAAACCCTTAAAGATGTTGATAAACGCTTACTGCAGTCGCGCAACAAACCTTAAGAACACATGAACTGCAAACGGTACGTCGCGTTCAAGGACGCAAAGGCTCTTAAGAATGCAGGCATAAATCCTTGTCGTATTCAGATAATGCATGAAGTTAAAGAAAAAGATACCGTCGCCAGATTATTTTTTGTGGCCAATGTTAAGAAGAAAAGTGTATAAAAATAATCCTCACACACTGGAGGACCCCAAAGCCAGTATACAGAATGAAACTGATAACACGTTCAGACACTACGCGCGGTATCAACGGATATGGTGACAGGTGTTCGCCCATAAAATCAAGAGGAAGGCCAACATTTTAACATTCATTATACTTTATGACTTTTTGATGGCAAAATCTTCTCCTAGAGACGAATGTATGAAATTCGATCACTAATGTCTGAAGAGGGAAACTCTTGAACACACACTGTATAAAGACTCAGTTCCTACCTCACAGGGAACAAAGTATGTTTCCTTTAGAAAGGCTAATCGTTTAATACTGCATGCGGAAATAAACACTGTTTATTGTAATAATAATAATATCAAACACAGAAATAAACTTAGTGGGCAGAATGCAGGGTTTCTTAATGTTACATTTTTAAAGGGTTAAATTATGCTTGGTATAGAATTGCTTATATAAAATACGGCATTTTTATCTTCTACGCTAGAGGTGTTAAACATACAGCCTATTGTATATTTAACACCGGGGAAAATAAAAGTTTCTACACGTGTGTTTTCGTCATCAGGCTGTCAATCGCGGACAACGCGAACACCTTACTAAATCAACTCACACGTAGGCAAAGTCCGTGAAACAATTTACCGATAATCAACGTATTAAAGTAAAGCATTCATTTTTATAGAACATTCAGGCAAATACCGGGACACAAGACTTATCTTGAAGCAGGCCATGACTACTACCTTCTACTGCCTTTCTAATTCATTATTATCTAATCATCCTACCATGCGCACAAATATCGACATCCTTCACGGGATTCGAACCCGCAATTACCTCGGTCCATACCCATTAAATAAACGTAAATAAGTCCTTTAATACATATAATACTAAGGCATTCGCTTCTGCTCTATGAATATTAGCAAATACCTCGGAACAGAAGCACCTAAATCTGTATTAGAGTGCTCACAATTGTCGAAGCTCTGTCCATTATACAACATGATGACTTAGGTCATACTGTTAGTCTACACAGCTATAGTATAAACGCAGCTGTCCCTTCGGAACTCTCCAAGTTACCGAGGTTCGTACTCTCACTGAAGTTCGTTTTCAGCTACTTTTTGTTGAAATCTGAATAGGCGTTGCGCTAGTTAATAAACTAATGATAAACTGCATACAGAAATTGTCACATGAATATATATATATATATATATATATATATATATATATATATATATGCCAGGGG
>Ga0268261_10004533_pt1 | contig 10424 bp, 9 predicted proteins | sample TergutNc150P1_FD_190353 | JGI IMG/M metagenome (GOLD analysis project Ga0268261, IMG submission 190353) | Nasutitermes corniger P1 segment gut microbial community from laboratory colony in Florida, USA - Nc150 P1 (SPAdes) (version 2) | ecosystem: Host-associated > Arthropoda: Insects > Digestive...
ATCATGGATTCGAATCCCACCGGTGGCATGGATATTTGTCTGTTGTGAGTGTCGTGTGTTGTCAGAGGTCTCTGCGACGAGCTGATCACTTGTCGAGAGGAGTCCTACCTACTGCTGTGTCGTGTGTGATCTAGAAACATCAAGAATAGGTGCTCCATATATATATATATATGTGACATTAGTAGCCTAAGGGTTAATGATTTAACCGTTATCCTGCTAACGTGGAGAAAATGGTGAGCTAATAATGCCAGCAAATAGCAGATGGGAATTAATTCACCGTTTAAAGGGTTAAAATTGTTAAAAACCCTGGTAACGGGCGTTTAAACAATTTAAACAATTTAAATGACCCCGTCCTCAATGTGTTAAAATGATAGAGGTCCAACAGGCACAAATCTGCAGCAACTACAAAACAAAAATGCACGCTACTTGTATCGAAATAATGGAGCGAATATATTTTGCTGTAACCCTGATACACAGCTGCCAGTCAACATGCTGTCATAATGCAAAAGACGGTCTAAATCTGTACCTGTGTTCCAGGGTGGAAGACTGTGCTGAAAAGAAATTCCCCCAAAAAAAATCCTGCACGAAGAAACTTCCAGAGTCTTTTTCATGTCCAATGTGTCTTAAGGGGCTGAAATTCCATAACCCAGCACCGGAGCAACAAGTGATGTCAACACAGTGTGGACACGTGTTTTGCTATTCATGTATTGTAGCCACTCTCAACGAGAGAAAAGAATGTCCGATGTGTTGTAAGGAGCAGACAATTCAAAACATTCATCCTGCATATGTCTAGTGTATCAAATTGTTTTGTGTTATTAATGCATTCTGTTAGTTACCCACCCATCCATATCTAGTCCCAAGGTTAAAGCAAGAGTAGAGCAATTTTAATCTTAAAATTGGTGTAATGAAACATTCATGCCCTCAGCATTATGAATGTACAAAAATGTATATACATGTTATATTAAATACCAGTAACTCATAAAAATAGGGACACCAAAATATGTAATGAGTGAAAGAGTCACCTGTTCAATTTGTGGAGGGGGAGGAAGGTTAACATGCTTAAAATGGTGACCACGATATTGTCCGAGGGCACAGTGTGCAATAGTACAGGGTTAATAATGTGTGGAGTTGTACCTCCTCTCTCCCATATGCCTTCATGATGTGCACAGGGACATCTAAATGTTACATTTTTCAGACTGTAGAAACATTGTCACGGTACATACTTATGTGTTATTTTTATGACTTTCTTTCACTTTATTTGTTGGGAACTTGAAATGAATTTGTTTCCTCGTCATCACAGAACATTGTCCTTTTAAAAATGTTGTTTGTTTCCTTACTGTGTATGACCCTGTTTGACACAGTACTGTACTGTCTGACATATCAGGTACTGAGTTGCATTGATTTTGTTGTGAGCATAGTTGCAACTAATGGCCGTTAGGAAAGGTTGAGTAGTGGGTGGTTTAGCAGAGGGAGAAGAAGATTTCGTCAAGAGCAGGGACAGAAGTAAGATCTCAAATTGTATTTCACACACTTTCTATTGGCCATGTTGTAGTTCTGTGCAGTACAGAGCATTTTCAAATATGTTACAGCATATGCAAGTGGTTTGTAAATGTTAAGAAACACTGACTCTTTTTGTGTAAATTCTTAAGGTTCTCATCCCGATTATTTTTTTCATTTCTAAGTACTCAAAATTACTTTAGCTAAGATGTTTGTAGTCAGAGATTTGAATCTCACATCGATGAGGCTGATGATGTAGGACTTCTTGGATGTGACACAGTGTCACTGTGCAAGTGGTATCCGCAGTTTCAAACGAACACAGTACCTGCATCTTAAAGTGTCCAGCAATCCAAAAACTGACGTTATGTTCCTCTGCAACGTATGACACCACTGAACCTAAAACACTGTGTCATCACAGAAGACCTGAATTCTCATCTTGGTTCTGCTTATAGGATGTGGTGAGACATGATTCGTCAGCCTCACTTTCTCTCCCGAAGCAATAATTGTTGCAGGAAGGTTGATGCTGGCCTACTTGTCTCTGATGCCACAGACGTTAAAGTGTTGTAGCCAGAAGTCACAAAGAACACAGGAGTCAAACGCCACACAAATCATCATGTTTCAATTTCCCCCACTCAACTTAATGCTTACCAAATATAACAGTTAATTATCCCCCACTATGTGTTTCCCTGCTCTCTGAAGTTTGAGGAAAGATTAAATAACAGTTTACGGCAGTAGCACGTTGCATATGATTTACGATTTCAAATTATTAGCTAGCTTGCGCTTCAGTTTAAGCCATTAGTCTAATTTTTATTGATTGTTTTGATGTGTTGTTTTGTGTTTTTGTGTAATTTATGCCATTAATCTTTACCAGTTTTGTAACTGTGCCGTTAAGCTAGCACTGTAATACGTGAGAATTGAATTAAAGCTGTTCACTTGGTTCACAAAACAGTTCAGGTCTAACTGGCCAAGTACTTTTCACTGTTCTGTCAGAAATTTTCTGACTGTACGGCATGTATTAAGTTTTACTGCTTTCTGCTTTACGGTATATAGAGCAGTGTGGAAATTGAGCAGTTTTGAAGTTCTGTGTAAGTTGTTATACAATCCAACTCGTGCACTATTCACACTTTAAAAAACACTCACTTCAACATTTAGAACCAATAAAATGTTAAAAATGTGTTTGTAAGTATAAAACCCCTACATGTTTCGGTCCCTCTTCACGACCATCTTCAGGGGGTCCTCCACTGTGCTTTGTGCCGCTACTATTCCTCCCACTGATTTGCGTTCGTTGAGTATGTATTATTACGCAGTATGTGGCCGCATGTGTATGTCATCTGTAATACAACAGTTCCTTAGAATAATTTCCACGATGTTCTTGATATCCAGGATATGAAAAGTGAGACATTTGATCTGAAGAAGACCAGACTTACCTGTGTGTGTTTGGTGTTCTTGTCTGTTGGTGATCTGCTTGTGAACTGTATCGTAATGGGTGTGGGAGCTGTGCTAGTTCGTAGAGTGTGTTGAGTTCATTGATTTGTTGTTCCGTGATAAGCTGGTCCTGTTGGCGGTATACAGATGACATACACATGCGGCCACATACTGCATAATAATACGAACTCAACGAACGCAAATCAGCGGGAGGAATAGTAACGGCACAAAGCACAGCGGAGGACCCCCTGAGGATGGTCGTGAAGAGGGACCGAAACATGTAGGGGTTTTATACTTACAAACACATTTTTAACATTTTATTGGTTTTAAATGTTGAAGTGATTGGGTTTTAAATTGTGAATAGTGCATGAGTTGGATTGTATAACAAGTGTGGCAACATGCATGGTGCGGTAGGCCCACTTGGCTTTCAATTCTGTAATGTTTATTAGTGTAGCAGCAAGCACTGGAAAATATAGTAACTTAAACTTGGTATAGTAGACCTGGCCCCAAGGCCGGGTTGTATCATGCGCTACTCTTCAAGTTTGTTGAGCACGTTTACTGTTGCTACGACTGGCAGTGTTACGTTGTGTGGCCAGGCTATTTTTTGTTTTTATATATCAATCCTTTTTTTTGTACAGGGTTAAGTTGTTTTTGTTTGCATTTATGACTGAGTTTTCTGTTAGATCACAATATACTTTGCAGTTTTTATGTTGTATTTGGCTGCCTACTTGTACAAGTTGTATGCTAATACTTTCCCACGGGGGCTTCGATTTCCGAGATTCAGCTGCCCAAAAGGCTAATGGCGACTATATAGTGCGGGCCTTCGGTTTTCCATCCAGAGCAAAAACCCATCTTGGGGTTTGCGACCCTGAGGCCTCAAGGTTTTGGTAGCAGAGCGTGGTTTGCCTCAGGCACTACTTTTGAAACGCCATTGGCCTGTTGGGCAGTTTTGTTTTGGTTTCTGGGGCCCTGGTGGGGTGGCGGTTATGTTGCATGGCCCTGTCGGCATCGGGTCTGTATCGCTTGAGCGCTGAGCAGCTGCGGGTCGAGTGTTCCGAACGAGGGCTGGGTAGCAGTGGACCGGTGCGAGTGTTACGCGCTAGGCTCGCCAATTACCTTAAGGCTGACCAGATGGATCGAAAGGAGGAGCAGCAAGATGGTCAGGCAAGTGTTGCGGCGGCCATACTGAATCCTGGCAGTGAAGAATGTCCCCAGGGCGATAGTGGGTTTAATCGGACACAGGTTCTTAGTGATCTGCTGAAGCAAATTAAACCATTGTCATCGGAAGAACCCGAGGATATTTTAGGTTTTTTTGTCAAGGTAGGCGAAATTCATGATTTGGGTTTAGTAGACGACCGGGTATTTATTACTCGCATTCTGCCATTTGTCCCGGGGGATTGTTGCAGTTTTTGGGCGCGCGCCTCCGCGAAGGGGGCAGTTGGGCTGGGTGTAAATCTCAACTTTTAGATGAGTATTTTCCCCATTTCGTGCGTGAAAGGCTAATAAGAGATTTGATCTTGTTTAACTTTCATGGCGAGGGACAGTCCATGTGTGTTTACATTGATCAAGTATTTCAGACCGCGGAATTCTTACAGTATGAGGCCACAGAACCACAACTAGTGGACAGAGTGGTGAGGAACTTGCACCCCCAGGTTTTAAGTCAAGCGGCGTTCCTGGAAAAACCTCGTTCGCGTACGGAGTTGTACCGTTTGGTGGGTCTTATTGAGGAAACGTTTTCTGTCCTGAAAGAGCGCGCCCGGCTAGGCCCGGAGGTGACTAGGGGCGGACGGAATGGCAGCGGTGGTGGGGGTCGCCCCCGCGACGACAACCCGCGGACCCCAGTGAGGGGGTCGGTTAGGTGTTGGGAATGTGGACAGCAGGGTCTAGTCAGGAGAAGCTGTCCTGGGAGAAACGCGCCGTCGGGAAACGCGCAGCGGCCCGGGGCCAGGTGGGTCCCCGGGCAGCGCTCTTGAGTACGTTTCGTACCGTTATCCCCGTGTCCGCTGACGCGCCCTTGTGGCTGATGCTCCGGTTGAAGGCCGGCAAAGTACCTGCCCTAGTTGATACTGGAGCCCAGTTTTCCTGTGTGCTCTCTGACGTGGCGGAGTTTTTGTATTTGACCGGCGAGCCCTGTGTTTTTTCTCCCTGCTCCGTGTGCTGTGTTTTAGCCGATGGTACCCGCGGTGAGGTAACTAACGCGGTGAGGCTGCATGTCAAATTGTTGGATTTCGCGTGGGATTATGAATTCAAGGTGCTGAATGGGGGGCCTTCTCCAATTATCCTAGGTCTTGACTTTTTGCGCCGAACTTCAATGATAGTGGACGTAGCCGATAAAAAGTTTAGTTTTGGGTTTGCACCTCATTGTGTTGGTGAATTTGGGGCCCTGAGTGAGGAAGTCGGTGGCGACACATACCTGCACGGTCTTTCGGCCGAAGTGTCTGGGGCAGTGTCCGGTCAAACCGGTTGGGCGGGTACCCTCATTGTGGAGTCTTTCTCGCGAGAATTTCCCGCTTTGTTTTCTTCGACCTTGGGCACGGCCAAATGTGCGCCTTATGATATCGAGCTGTTAGACTCTGTGCCGGTCTGGTCTTCCCCGTATCGATGTGCGCCGCCGAAAACGGCTAAATTTAGGGACATGGTGAACGAACTTTTACAACAGGGAGTAGTCCGTCCCAGTAAATCCCCGTATGCTAGTCCGGCCTTTTTGGTTCCAAAAAGGGATGGGGGCTTTCGACTCGTAGATTACCGCAAAGTAAACAGCAAGGTAGTGTTTGACTCCTATCCCATGCCCACCATTGAGCAAGCGCTCGACCAGTTTGGAGGGGCCGTCGTATTTTCGGTCTTGGACCTGAATTCAGCCTACTACCAAATCCCCCTGTCCGAAAAGAGCCGGCGGATCACTGCTTTCTATACACCGTTTGGGTTGTTTGAGTTCAATAAACTCCCTATGGGCATTAGTGTGGGGTGTCAGGGATTGAGCAGGGTTGTAGATGAGTTTTTCGCCGACCTGAAAGGAAGTTTCGTCTTCAATTTTGTGGACGATTTAGTTGTTTATTCTCCCTCTATTGAAGAACACCGCATTCACGTGCGTAAAGTTTTGAACCGTCTGCAAGGGGCAGGACTTACTTTAAACCCCGAAAAGGTACTTTTCGGGGCTACTGAAATTAAATATTTGGGGCTTTTAATTTCTGGTCGTGGGGTCAAAATAGTTCCAGACCGAGTCCTAGCTGTCCAGCAGTACCCGCGCCCCACTAGTCTCAGGTCACTGCGAAGATTTATGGGCATGGTTGGATTTTATGCCCGTTTTATTCCCTGGTACGGTGACATCACCATAGTTTTGCACGGCCTGAAGAAGAAAGGCTTGGCCTTTGCGTGGAAAGAGCAGCACCAGGAAGCGCTCGAAGCGTTAAAGCGCGCTTTATGCTAAGCGCCGGTTCTCCAAGTGCCCGATTTTTCTAAAGAATTTGTTCTAGCTACTGACGCCAGTGACGTAGCTGTTTCGGCCGTTCTCCAACAGAGGGTTAATAGTGCTCTGGCTCCCATCGCGTACTATAGCAGAGTTTTGACTCCGGCCGAAAAGAGATATAGCACCTACGAAAAGGAATGTCTTGCTATTCTGTTTGGCTGTGAGAAATGTCGAGCCTCCTCGAACATAAAGAGTTCGAGCTACTCTGTGAAAACTTAGTGCTTTGTTGGCTGCTGAATAGGGTCAAAGATATAGGTCGTTTGGGGAGATGGATTCTCCGGTTAGCCCCATTCAAGTTTAAGGTTAGGCACTCTCGTGGAGTGGACAATGTCGTCGCTGATGCGCTTTCGCGCATGTTCGATGGTCATTCCTCAGAAAGCCCGGAAATTGTATGCGCCACGATGCTGAGTTCGTTGCCTCTAGTTTATTCATCCCTTCAGGAACATCAGAAGGATGACGTCCTCTGTCAGGATCTCAGGGGGAAGGTGGAAAATAAGGAAGCTGCGGCGGATAATTTTTGCATTCACAATGGGCTACTTTGCTACTCTCCCAAGAAAGGTAGGAGACGCCGATGGGTGGTGCCTTCCTCTTTGAGACGCATGTTTCTCCAATACTTTCACGACGGGGTTTTGGCTGGTCATCTGGGAGCGCGGAAGACATTGGGTAAAATCGTCTCCAACTTTTGGTGGCCGAGTATGCGTAAAGATGTATTTTATTATGTGCGCCAATGCGAGCTATGCCAACGCGCCAAGCCCGCGCAAAATATGTGCGTAGGTCTGCACTCGGCCGAGCCGTGCTCTGAACCTATGGAGAAATTGTTTGTAGACTTTGTTGGCCCATTAGTCCGATCGAAACGTGGGAACATCGCTATTCTGGTGGTGGTGGATGCCTTCTCCAAGTTTGTGTTTTTCTATCCCGTGCGCAGAATCATGGCTCAGGTGGTCTTGGACTGTTTGGAGCGAAGTTTCTTCGCGGCGTAAGGTACGCCTAAATGCGTGGTGACGGATAACGCCAGGGTGTTTTGCTGTAGGCTGTTTAGGGACCTTTGTTTTCGTTGGGGAGTGAAGCACCTCACTACTACTCCTTATATCCCCAGGCTTCACTTGCGGAACGGGTTAACCGTAATTTGAAATCCGCCCTGAAAATTTTCCACCACTCTAGTCAGAAAATATGGGATGAAGATTTACCATGGATAAGCATTGCCTTCAACACCGTCACTCATGAGAGCACTCAAGCTACACCCGATGCCCTGTTCTTAGGGCGTGAATTGCGGTGTCCTTTGGGCGTTCGTTGGGATTTGACCCCGGTTTACTCAGGGGAGGCGGGCCGTGTGGACCGAGATTTCTGGGCGCGAGCTTACCAGAACCTCAAACTAGCCAATAGGAAAGTGGCGCAGAAGTACAATCGCGGCCGCGAACCTCATAGTTTTGGTTTTGGGGACACTGTCAGGTATCGTTTGAAGTCGGCGAGTTCTAAAGCGCGGGAGGTGTCAGCCAAAATGTCGTTGAGATGGTCCGAGCCCACGGTTATTGCTAAGGAGGTCTGGCCTAATGTGGTGCTTCTCGCTCACCCAGATACTGGGGTCATTGTACGAAGGGCCCATGTCAGTCAGTTGAAGAAGTGTGTACTTTAACATTGTGATTGAGCGTATTGTGTTAGTTAAGCATTCGATCAGCCTGTAACTTTTTGATTGCTTGTATATGTGTTTGTTAGCCTAGTATGGATGTGTTTTTTGTCCCTGTCTTCCACTGCCACGAGTTGTGGGGAGGTGGCCGGGGCCTAGACACCTTGGTGACGGGAAAGGGGGTCGCGAGAAGAACGAAGGCGCCGCCAGAAAAGGATGACTCGACGCTGGATTTTTGGCCGGCGGCCTTTTGTAGAACCCCCCGACATGCGCGGTGGTGCGTAACGGGGCAATATGGCGCCTAGCGGTACGACACCCTCGCTGGGGCAGTCCCTGGAAGGTCGGCACATGTAGATGGGATGAACTGATTCCGGTGCCGGCGGAAAGTTATAGTGAGGTGTCAACGAGTGAGCTACGGGAGCTTAGGCGTCAATCCGCCTGTCGTCTGTGAGATTCGCCTGGTGGACCGTGAGTCCCCTACGGAAGAGTGGTGACGTTGCGGTAAGCAGGGCCGGTGTTGGCCGCCGTTGTTTTGGGACACGGACCTCACCCACTGGTGGCCATGACTGTGTGTGATTACAGTTTGTGTTGGACCACCGCAATCACAGTGCCTTTGGCGGCGATGTAGAACACGACTAAATTCTGTTGGGCGAGTGTTTTTTAATGTGTGAAAGTCGAGGTGTCGACTTTTAAGTGAAGGGGGGAGATGAGCCGTTCACTGAATCTTTCAAACTTGCCGGCTCAGGAACTTGGTCACGTGCGCGGAAACTTCCTTTCTCGACCTTTCTAGAAGCATCCAGTGAACCCTGTCCCGCCCAAGGTTGTCGGCCTACGTGCTGCCAGCGTGGCAGTGTAAAGGGTAGGAGGGGAGGCGAGACGGTTTGGCGAGCCTTCTTGGAGGGTTCTCTCCCTTTGCTAGGGGAGTCGTGTTTGGTTGGGGTTTCTGTCTACATCGGGGAGTTGCGGTCGGCCGACCGAGAGGGAAGTCTGTTACCCAGGGTTGGTTGGTTGCAGCTGGGCGGTCACCGAGATATGTCGATTTCCTAAATTCCATTTGGTGAGTGTATTTTTTGAATTTGGATTTTTTTGGTTATCCTTCGGCATGCTCGGTGCCCGCCGGGCGCAGGGGGAAACATCCCTGGGGTCAGCGGTCCCCTGTGTATTTGGGGTGTTACGGAGGTTAGTGTGTTTGGTTATGTTGGACCAGTTTACCTTTTGCTTGCATTGTAAGAGAGAGAGTTTCATTTTGTAATGCATATAATACAGTTAGTTATTGTAGCAGCCAATGGCCGCCTGTTCGCATTAATTATAATTAAAATAGTTGGTATGTCGGTAGGCCCACTTGACTGTCAATTCTGTAATGTTTATTAGTGTAGCAGCAAGCGCTGGAAAATATAGTAACTTAAACTTGGTATAGTAGACCTGGCCCCAAGGCCGGGTTGTATCGTGCGCTACTGGTCAAGTTTGTTGAGCACGTTTACTGTTGCTACGACTGGCAGTGTTACGTTGTGTGGCCAGGCTATTTTTTGTTTTTATATATAATCCTTTTTTTGTACAGGGTTAAGTTTTTGTTTGCCTTTATGACTGTTTTCTGTTAGATCACAATATACTTTGCAGTTTTTATGTTGTATTTGGCTGCCTACTTGTACAAGTTGTATGCTCATACTTTCCCACGAGGGCTTCAATTTCCGAGATTCAGCTGCCCAAAAGGCTAATGGCGACTATATAGTGCGGGCCTTCGGTTTTCCATCCAGAGCAAAAACCCCATCTTGGGGTTTGCGACCCTGAGGGCTCAACATCATCAAGCGTAATATTGTAGCGTGCAGCCCTTCGCGTATTTTATAAGAACATTTTGAATATTATGTGAATTGGAAAATCGCATAGTTGTCGGTGAGCCGGTAGATGTAAGATGACTGACTGGTGCCAGCGAACAGCCAAGTCATTGAGAGTACAATTTACACCAGCCTATATCTGAATAACAACGAACGTTTGCCCTGTTAGGTAATACTATGTCCAAGGCCAAGTACCTCAGAAGTCCTCTGGGTAGCCACCAGAAAAATATTAATTCATGTAAAGGAACAAGAGTATTTTCGGTGGTCAGTGAGGGAAGTTTTTTTCGCATTTGCCCGTATCCATTGCATGGTGTTTGTTCTTTCAAAGCTATTGCAGTCCATTCCTGTGCATGTTATCTTATGTGGTATTGTTTGTGCTTCAGCTATTGTGTAATTTACGAGGGCTGTTTTTTTTTCAACCTTCGATCGTGCTTCTAAGGAAGTACGAAATACGCGGGAGCCAGATCTGCGTGTCGCGTGATTGCGCAGCTCCCCCACCACAACCTCTGCCGTTGTCGGCTCCAATGCGTCAGTCGTAGCCGAGGTACGGGCACGTGAACATGGCCGCTACGATCGATGC
>Ga0268261_10004534_pt1 | contig 10423 bp, 5 predicted proteins | sample TergutNc150P1_FD_190353 | JGI IMG/M metagenome (GOLD analysis project Ga0268261, IMG submission 190353) | Nasutitermes corniger P1 segment gut microbial community from laboratory colony in Florida, USA - Nc150 P1 (SPAdes) (version 2) | ecosystem: Host-associated > Arthropoda: Insects > Digestive...
CCCCCCCAAAAGAAAAGTGTCACACATGTAAATGCAGAAGATTCAGCTAGAGTTGTCTAGTGTCATTTTTCTTCTTAGTTGATAACTAAACACTGTGTATCAGGAAGAGTGTCACTTCACTGCTGTCTTAAGAGAGAACTACTGCTACGGTGCCTCAAGTTACAATTTTTTATAGTTGTAACTTCTGAATTGCTTGAAATTCTGTAATGCTTCCAATTTAATTTTTTTTTATTAATATGCTCTCACCCTTATTACAAGTATTGCATTCATGAAAAATACTGTTATGAAAAAATGGCTTTCATTTTTGTTACTTTCCTGTCATATTTTCTTATTGTGTCACTGGTATGAAACATCTTCACATATTATACTAAAAAAGTGACACTACTGAAGGTATTTTTAAAACTTTCCTGCTATACTTAACAAGTGTATTTTAGTAAGCCATGATGCAGAGTTTTCCAGGCTTCTTAAAAGTTTGAATTTATGAAGTTTCGTAACCAAACCTGCTGTCTTTCAGGTCACATTGAAGCTGCTATCTCTTCCCAGTTTTATTCTTCAGTTCCTGTAAAATATTACTTTTTTTATGTGTGTTACAATTCTTGCAAAGGTATGATATGTAATAGATGTAATTTCCAGTTGATAATAAGTTTAAAATATCCAGTGTTTACTGTGTGCAGTGTGCTACAATAACACGTTTTCTGTCTTCCCTTGCTACCACAGAGAAGCTGCCAAGTAAGTGTCATTCTAATCTGAAGCTTGAGTTTAAAAGTATATTTAAGGTTGTGATGTTTCAACAGAAGAAGAGCATGCACGATTAGCAGAGAAGTCTGTATGTTGAGTTACATGATCCTTCTTCCTGTAGTAGGCCCTTAATTCACATTGGATGTGGTACACAGCATATACTTTGGGAATTTTTTTAACCTTACCTCTAATGTATTTATTCTGTAACCTTCCAGAAATGCATGGTTAAACCTCCACTTAATGATCCTCATTCCCACATTTACCATTCACATTTTAGTGCCTCATTGTCAGTGTGAGTGATAAATTACTTCCATATGAGATTTTACCCATTTGAAGTGTTCGTATCGACTGCTTTCCAGTAGGTTCTTAAATGGACCTTTCACTGTATTTTTAACTGTAATTACCTGGGAAAGGGGCAAGATCAAATCTACAGGAAATGCATGACTAAGGATGGGGTGGGGTGAGTGGGCATATGCTGCATTCTTGAACTGATTCACGAAAGAAGACCATGTTATCCAATGTTTTGGCACTATATTGTAAGATGTATGTAGGTAAATTTAAAGTATTAAGTTATAAGATAAAATTATTAAAATAAAACTTATATACATAAAAATTAGAGTTGAGGTGTTGGCTATGTGACATAATGTGGAAACTGATGGTATTGTGTGTATATCATGCCAGAATGGTGAAGTTGGCAGTATAAAGATGTTTGGATGTTTTAGTTTATGTCACATACCTGCCGTTATCTTGAAATGCATCATTTTATTATTATATGTTTCCATGTGAAGATCTTGTTAGTATGGTAGTGTCAGCATGTTTGGTTGTTCATGTAGCACCTGATAGCCAGTAACTGACAGCAAAGTCAGTCTCATTCTCTGGCTGTGTTACTCATTATAGAGTTACTCTGCATCAGATTTAAAATGAGGGCTGTTTTTATTAACATCCACATTCAGATGAGAATTATTATACACGGATGGACAGGCACACTGTGAAACTAACAACAGGTGCTGGTGTGAATAGTGTCACCAACTACTTGTCGGTGGTTAATGTGAGCCTGTTTGTAACATATTTTCTTTTGTGGTATGCAGAAATGCAGAAAAGCAGTTTGTGGCTGAATCAGATGAAATAGAGCCTGGTACAGAGTGGGAACGGATTGCCAAATTGTGTGACTTTAATCCAAAATCAAGTAAGGCCAGCAAGGATGTGTCTCGGATGCGGTCCATAATTTTGCAGCTGAAGCAGACTCCACCTGCTGCAAAACGTGCTTGAATTATGTTGGGTTGTAATATACCATGAATATTCTGGAATGTGCATTCCTAGTATGTTACGATATATGTTACTGTTAATTTATATCACAATGGAAAGATGATTTATTTGTGAAATTGTATACTACATTAAAATAAAAAATGAGCTGTAATGTAAAAACATTTATCTATAATATTCTTAGATACAAAGTGATGATTATAAACAAGCAAACAGTGAGATATGAAAGTCATGTTTCCTCATTCTGCTCATTTAATGTACGCTCCATGTTGGCTGCTGTGTGTTGTGACTGGGCAAGAATGGTTTCTGTTCCTGCTGTAGATACATATGTAATCAGGAAATTGATAAAGTAAATGTAGCTATGACATTGTAGTGCAGCAAGCAGAGACTGAATCTTCCAGGTTTTTGGACATAACTTTCGATAAACGTTTTCAATTAGCAGAAAAGAAACAATATGGAATGTACATATCCACATATACAATAGTCACAGGTCTCCATACCATCCTGGACCTTCCACACAGAAGAAAGTAGAGAAAATGTTCCTTCAGGAGAGAAAACCAGGGAGAAAGTATATTTTACTTTTTTCGAGAATTATGCACAGTGTGCACTGCTGCCAGGAAATGTGCAGACAATTCCAATTTTGACTCTGGCAAATCTTAAACAGGAAGTGAAAAATTTGTCACTAAGTGTGAGTGCCCATATGTACTCATGCAGAAGGCAGGAGTGTGTAACACTGAGTTGTAGTTGTAGACATTGCCTTCAGCATGCCTGTAAGTTTATTTTGTTGTAAGTCATACAACAGTGTCGTAAAGCAGTGTAGGGTTGGAAGAATGTTTTACACACATTAAAACGAATAAGAACAGGAATTGATATGAAACAGAAAAAAGACAAGTGTGTGAATGAAGTCATTTTTGGTCCTGCCAGCTGTTAAATTCACGTATTCCACATTCGTTCAAGATAAGACAGAGTATTATCATGCAGTTCTTCCACAAACTGGTGGAAAATCTGAGAGATGTGTTGCAGTGATTCTGCCATCTGCATTCAGAGATGAAGGTTGAATGGTGATACAGTTATGTTTTGTCTTGATGAGTTTTAGTTACTGGATAGTTGTTTTGCTTTACTGATGTCATTTATCATAAACTGAAAAGTGGTTGTGTGAAAACTGGAGAAATTACAACTGTTAACCATGGTACCCCATCAGGAGTGTGAGTGCTTATAAACAATATGAAGGTAGCAAAACGTGGTGGAGATCTAGTCACCTGGTGAGATGGCACAGTGATGTGCTTGCTTTATCTAAATAAATGGAAGACTTCAGGAAGGGTACTGTGCATAAAATTTCTCTATGCAGTAGACATTTTTAGCTAGATTTTTAAAAATATTTTTAATCCAATAAATATTTAACAAGATATGTTTGAGATATTAACCTGGAAGGGTATGTTTTCACATGTAGTGTACTTTATTATTGTAGGATTGTAACCAAAATTGGGGTTAAGCTGACATATTTAAGTGAAATTACCCAATAATAAATTTTATAAAATGAATTCTTTACAGTAGTGAAAACTTTTCAGCGCAATTAGTACAGTGTTTTACGTACAAGAGCATGTATCACTCCACACACTTTCTTACATACTTACTTACTTACTCTATGCAGCGAAGTCCTTTTTAAGAAGCTAACTGGTTTTCAGTTAGTCAAGAAAATCCTTGCATTTTATGGAATCTGAAAGTTCATATCATGTGTACAAGAGCCCGCCACCTGTCCCTATACTGAGCCAGCTGAATCCAGTCCATACCCTCACATCCCACTTCCTGAAGATAAATTTAATATTATCCTCCCATCTACGTCTGGGTCTTTCAAGTGGCTCTTTCCCTCGGGTTTCCCCCCCAAAACCCTGTATATGCCTCTCCTCCCCCTTTTACATGCTACATGCCTCGCCTATCTCATTCTAGATTTTATAACCCAAATAATACTGGGTAAGGAGCACAGATCATTAAGCTCCTCATTATGTAGTTCAGAGGAACTATTATAAATCTTTATATTGTGATTTTTTCATGTATTCTGATCTTGAGACATGATCATGTACATAGTCTTATCAGCATTTACTTCTAGTCCAGCCTCCTTACTAGTAACTACTAAAGCTTCTGCGTTTTTTCTTATAGTATATACGCTTCGTCAGTACACACACACCGAGACAAAAGCGTCACATAACAGATTCACAAGCAATTGCAGAAATATGCGTCCTCACTATGCAAATTTTATCATGCCATCTTCTGGGCCTTAGAACTAGGAGGCGGCTCCCAGATTTTTGGAAAATTTCTGGGCCCCTACATTAAGTGCTTCTTACGGAGTGAAAAGTGCCGAGCTGGCCAGAAGCGAAGACGCTAGTATTGCGTTTTTGCAAATTTTTGTTATGAACACTTCAAAGTAGAAAATAATTACCAATTAAAGTGCAACACCTTAGTATACATGTGCCATCCACTGTTGACAACTATTAAGACGTAACTAGTTCACAGGAAAGATTATGTTTGTTGGCAGGATTAATATCAGCAGAGCGAAACATTTCTGGCGCGTTTAACCATTTTTAGTTACCATGACAGCGAAAAGTATTATCCGTGCTGCCAATATTCACGTGCTGCTGTGTTCTGTGTAAGCTGCTACCGATGGTTAGACCTTAGGCGAATGTGGTAGGATCCATCACATCGAAGACGCATAGAATTATATATGATCTGTGGCATAGAAGGAGTTGAGAGTGAACCATACGCGTGATATTGTACGGTGCGTGCAATTAGAAGTATTTGTTAATACAAAGTATGTCGTATTCTTCCGATGACACTGGTTCAGGTTCTGCGAAAGAAGGGGATCACGAACTTCAAGAATTCTTAATGATTGAAAAGCAGAAAGCGCAACTTAATGCTCAGGTACGTCGACAATAATGAAGCACAGGTTTCAAGTAACGTAACCAAAATATTGGTTGTGGTACTTTGTCCACACCATAATTTTCCTACTTGTAACTTTTCTTGCTCTCCATTAAGTTTAATATGTTTTTTTTTCTTTTGTGTTTTAATCCACTAACAAAAAGTGGTGTACTTCTATTGCCTACACAAATTACAACTGTTGGTAGTTCATTCCATGACCGTTGAACAGATGCTGGAAGTCCGTTATAAAATCAAGACATACCGAAGCTAGGAAGCCCTTCTTTGAATAAACATGAACTTTGTATTGTCATGATTGCTATTACAGTGTACATACAATGATTAAATATTGGGTAGGACATGTCTGACCTCATGTAGTAAGTGAAACCTTTCGATGGATTTCATTGATGCTAAAGGATGTTCGGTGGTAAATTTGATTTTAATTGATGCTGATGCCTTTTTTGAAGCCCAAGCCACACTTTATAATTCTTCTTAAAATGGCTCACTTTATGAAAATGGGTTACTGAACCGAAAAGTAAATATTAATGTTTACGGTATTTATATGGAACCTTTTTCTGTATGGTGTATGCTAAATGAACTGAAAGGAAACGCTGTTTATGGCTGTAATGGTGTTTATTTTTTCATGGATGAAGTAGTTCCTCATTTCTAACCTGATCATTGCCTTTGCAGCTTGTGCAACTGTTTTCAGACCGCAGTTTCCAAGTTTTTGTGTGCTTGTGTGTCTTTCAATTGAGTTCATGGTTTAGAATACCGATAGTTTCTGTGAAGGTCCCTTCATCAGTAATGCTGATGAAAGTTTTACCCTACCACTGGTTTGTGAAGGTTCCTGTTTACACATGCTGTCTGTTCTTGAGACACAAAAAGTAGAAGTGACAAAGAAAGGGGTAAGAGGTGTCTTATGAATGCTGTGTCTCAGTCATTCATTTTTCTGGCACAATCTTCATCACTTTCCAAGTGACGGGTAAAACTTGACTGACACCTTGGTTAGAGTTCTAAGAGAACTTTGGGCCACAACTTAGCCTGAGGGATTTAGTCTACATTGGTCCATTAATGTGTCATAAAGTGATATTTTTGATGATACATTGTGCTGGAACTGGCTTTCTGGCACAAGTTTCTTGAAAGAAGTATGTACTGGAACACTAACCATTCATTCAGCCTATGCATTGTTGCTCCCAAATTCCAAAATTTGTCAGAATCTGAATGAAACAAGGCTCTTCATTCTTGTCCAGCACTGAAGTATCCTGTCACTGTCTTTGAGGTTAGAATTTGGGGCTTTTAATTTCTCAAATACAAGGTAATTTACATGGAAGTGTAAATATTGCACATTTTAGCAGTGTATGCAAGAATGTGTTTCTTTTCTTTCCTGCAGATCCATGAGTTTAATGATATATGCTGGGAGAAGTGTATGGATAAGCCTGGTAGCAAGATTGACAGTCGCACTGAAACATGCCTGAATAACTGTGTAGACCGTTTTATTGACGTGTCTCTTCTTATAACAAATAGGTTTGCTCAGCTTCTTCAGAAAAGTGCTATGTAGTGTTGGCAGAATATTTTTTACTTTGAAATTTACAGTCACCTATAAACGAATGAATTTTTTTTTTTACATAACAGAAAGTTAATATAACTTCTGCAAATTAATTCCATGTACAGAATTTTTAAATATATATTTGTTCTGTATAATATATCAATGCTCTGGTATTTTGCAGTCAGTTTGTCAGTGATTTTTTAGTGAAAATTTGCTGTATTCACTGATAAAAGAACTTGCCATGGTTGCAAACATGAACAGGAATTTGTTGTATGAGATTTGAGGTTCTCACATTGGTGGCTATGAAGATTATGCTCTTGTGGAATGAGACACCATGCAGTTTGGTAGATTTTTGCTGCCTCTGCTTGCATCTCACAAAATATCTTCTGCCTTTGAGATAGAGGCCTCATGTTCCTCAAAAATATGATGTGTCTATCAGACTGCAAATCATCACATGCCAGAAGACAGTGGTTTTCAGAAGTTGTGATTACATTCATTTTTAATCCTTTCATACATAAGTTCCATTCTGTATATAGCCAACATGCAGAGTGTGTTTAGAAAGGTTGAGATGTATTTAAATTGTCTTCTTCATGCTGCTTTTCACTTGCTGTGCATTTCATTTGAATCAAGAGGCCAGGAAAGGAAATTCTTTAGTACATAATTTTTTTGTGAATACAGTGTTACATTTTTATAGTACAAGATTTTCTGGGTATTCATTCCAAATATGTACTTTTACTTTTTGTGCAATGTAACTGAAGATAAACATGTTTGTACCTCATTTGGAGTAGCATATTTTTTCTTTACCATCCATAAGCCATCCGCTGTGTTGTGGAGCTGGGTTATATTTCAGCACTCTCACGGAGTCAGAGGCAGTTGCACCGTTACAGCTGTTGTAAGAATAAATCTGTAACATCCATTCTGACACACCTTGTATTTCTGTTAATGCACATGTTATTTGATACTCAGGATGGATTTAACAAGCAGTTGGATGTTGAAACTGTGTGATATATTACATTGTCTATGTTTTGAGTTTGTTTGCCATATTCTTTATTGTGCATATTCATAAGACACACACAAAATTTGATTTGACTTTGCTTTTTCCCCCAAGAAATGGAGCACGCAAGGTGACTGTACCCAGTTAGCCACACTTCTTTTTCCCTCTGCCAATTTTATTGTTGTGAACAAAATAGATCTACTTATAATGGTCATGCAACAAAATGTAAAATAATACTTAAGCATTTTCTTTTACTCTCCCACTTTCATGAAACATGATACGAACTACACCCATAAGTTTTGTAGTTTATTACAACTAACGAGCAAGGTTTATTGACCGTCTGTCTGCCTTTACCATGTTACTTATATACTGTCTCATTAATTAGATGGAATTTGCAGATAGAATGTGGCAGTACAGTATTAGCACTGAGCTGTAATGTGCCACACTGCAGCTGGATCTCCTTCATGTGATATATTCCAGGCCACATACATTTCCTGTGATGTGACTGAAAGTTGAACTGAGATTTGGACCCCATATAGATCAACAGGAAGCAGTTGCATAAGTTATGCTTTTTTTTTTTAATTGGTTTTGTGAAGATGTGAACATTTTGTACATCTGTAAGAATTTCATCACTTTAAATACAGTATCAATCTGCAAGATGTGAGATTTTCATAGCAATGTGTTTGAAAAATCCAGTCTGTGATGTTACACCATTTCAACTGGTAAATATTTACTGGTGTTTCAGAAAAGCATAGTGCCTCCAAAAATTAGCAACTATTAACCACTTAATAAGGTGTAATATTCTAGATGACATTTTCAAAATGTCAGTTTGTTTAACAGTTTAAATTGTATTGTTTTTCTGACATATTGTTCTAAGGTTAAGTGGATTAAGTCAGAAGGATGTGGAGAAAATTATATGGTATAATTAGAGTGTAATGCATTTGGGCAAATACATTGAAAATATGGATTGTTTTGGTGATTATTTTTAAGCACCCAAGTTTTGTATTTAGTCCAGATATGTAACAGACCAGATCATAAAACCTTTTATATACTGAGGCAAGGAAAATTTGATTTTTTCTTGTCAGACGTTAATTTATACATAGACTATCGTCTTCCACAGTAGCTTGCTATTTCTTGTATGGTGCAACTTTTGCGACAGCATTCATCATAAACACCACGTGTATGTCTTCTGAATGATCCAGAGACAAGTGTTGCTGCATCTGATCTCGGGCGGAATGGGAACTGAATTTCTGGTTCTTCAGTGGGTGGAGGCTGTATCCAGAAAGCAGAGTCGTTCATGTCTTCTGCATCTGTGAAACAAAATATACAAACCATTTTGTCCTATGATGAATGTTGTAGAATTGTACTGACATTTTAAAGGCATCTGCTGCCTCCATTGTCTGCTTTGATAGAGGCAGCAGGTTACTCAGAAATGTTGCTATGTTTGTGCTAGACTGGATGGCATTACATCCCAGAAGGTGGCAGTCCTAACAATTACTGCTGTTAGAACCTCAAATTCCATTTTGTTCTGTATTTTCTAGATATCAAGTCATGGTTCAGCAGTTAGCTCTCTTGCTTCAGATTTGGAAGTTCCTGGGTAGGAGACAGCCCAGTTACCTGTCATCCTGAGTGAGGTTTTCAATGGCTTTTCTCAGTCCCTCCAGGCAAAGCCTATTATGATACTGTAAAGTAGCCATGACTCCTTTGTTCCACATGAGTTACAAATCACTATTCTTTAGGTGATTCATCCCCATTGTGTTTGATGTATACAAATGAGGAGTAAAGATTCACAAGTCAGAACACAACTAGTATTATGGATATGTATTTTATTTAAGGTGACAAGGTTTGGTCACTTGTCACAGGTCACTTGTGACCTGACGATGGCCTGGTGATAGAGGCCGAAACATGTTGTCACCTTGTCACCTTAAATAAAATAAATATCCATAACATTAGTTGTGTTTTGATTTGTGTATCTTTACTCCTTATTTATAAATCACTATTCTGTACTAGCATCAAGAGCTTAAGGGACTTGCAGCTTCTAAAGGAGGTCTGGTTGACTTATAACTGTGCATTATATTAATCCTTGTTACCTTTGGCTACACACATGCATTTCACAATGTCTGAGTAGCTTCTGTAGGAGCTCCAGCCTCTGCAGCAACTTCCAGAACTTCTTGCTTATTTTTTTTTCACAGTCGTACCGTGCATCCTGATATTATCAAGTTTTTTTATTTATCCAACTGAATGTGCCACTAGATTAAAACTTAAATTAAAATTTACGTTAAAATGCTTCTACATGTTTCGGTTAACAAACTATCATCAGGGAGTTTACTACCGTGCTTTGCTAAAGTTATATCTGTCAGCTTGCTTACACAACACATGACCTACTATGGGCCCCCTAACACATTAACACAGTCTCATTCTGCACCGCACACAGCACACACACCAATAGGGTAAGTCCAGTTACATAAGATACTCTTGTTCTTAATTAACTTTAAATATTATATTTTAACGAAAGTTCTCCATTACAGACTGGATAATTATGCAGCCACATGACCGAACTGAATTCATAACGATGTATTTTAATTGACTATTCTAATAATCATAACTTTAACAAAGCATGGCAATAAGCTCCCTGATGATGGTTTGTTAATCAAAACATGTAGGAGCATTTTAATGTAAATTTTAATGTAAGTTTTAATATAGTGGTGCATTTAGTTGGATAAATAAAAAAAAAATTCCTGCTTATTATATTTGCCTTACATACTACTATTTTTGAAATATATATATTAACCCTTAGGCTACTAATGTCATATATATATATATGGAGCGCCTATTCTTGATGTTTTTAGATCACACACAATGACGCACCACAGTCGGTAGGACTCCTCTGGACGAGTGATCAGCTCGTCGCAGAGACCTCTACCTGACAACACACGACACTCACAACAGACAAATATCCATGCCCCCGGTGG
>Ga0268261_10004535_pt1 | contig 10422 bp, 9 predicted proteins | sample TergutNc150P1_FD_190353 | JGI IMG/M metagenome (GOLD analysis project Ga0268261, IMG submission 190353) | Nasutitermes corniger P1 segment gut microbial community from laboratory colony in Florida, USA - Nc150 P1 (SPAdes) (version 2) | ecosystem: Host-associated > Arthropoda: Insects > Digestive...
GTGTGTTGTCAGGTAGAGGTCTCTGCGACGAGCTGATCACTCGTCCAGAGGAGTCCTACCGACTGTGCTGCGTCGTCGTGTGTGATCTAGAAACATCAAGAATGGGTGCTCCATATATATATGACATTAGTAGCCTAAGGGTTAAAGATTTAACCTTTATCCTGCTAACGTGGAGAAAATGGTTAACTCCTAATAATGCCAGCAGACAGCAGATGGGATTTAATTCAGGGTTTAAAGAGTTAATACGTAAAAGAAGGTATTTTATGAATGAATATGGACACAGATCAACATAGAAACAACAAATGAGGGAAGATGTAAAGCAGAAGGAAAAAAGGAAGAACATTACTTAGAAGAGACTGAAACTGAGGAGCTGTAATAGGACAGTGACAGAAGGAGAGGCTGTGTTGCCCCCCCTCCAGTACCTACAAATGTGCAACAAAGACTACTCAGGATTCGTTACAAGATGACCCACATAAAATGAAAACACTGGAAGGGAAACACACAAGTACCAGTGCACACATGCATATGCACATGGCCACTCAGGAACCCACACACACACACACACACCTGCGCAGGCACATGCGCACAAATGCACATCTGCCATGATATTTCACTGAGCGATTTTACTGCGTCTTCATGTGATTAAGTCGAAAAACAATGAATTGGATATGTGCTGTACAGATCGTACTAGCATAGTGGCAATGTGATGCAAAGTGCTACCTGCTGATTTGGGACAATTGACTCTGAAGAAGTGATGATTTCCCCAAAGTATCCTGTCTCCATGATGTAAGGGAATCCTCTCAGTGACAGGGAGACCATTCACATATGACCGAGCATTTGCGAGTGGTTCCATAATCAGCCCACCATCCTCAATAACTATAATGCAATGTTCTGGTTGAATTCCGAGTCCTGAGAGCTGAATGTCCTGCTCCATGGGTGCTTCTCGCCCGCCTACCAAAGTCCGTTCCTGTATACACAAAGAACAATACCAAAAGTCAGTCTACGTTACTGACATTAAATTGTAAAGGGTGTTGGTTGGTTAGTATGTTCTTTCAGAAGACATGGTGCACTGTAAACAGCCGAATGAGTGGTGTAAAAATAAATTCACTACAAATAATCAATATTGGCAATGCCAACTATTAAAATAAGAAAAGAACAGAACTGCTAATAGAACAAATACAGAAACAAACTGAGTATCCTCATGCACATATGGGGAAAACAGCAAAGTAATGTTTTCGCACTGAACAAAATGACCAAACATTATGTCACAACCCAACTGCCATTTTAACTACCCCATGACTACCAAAATAAGGCTTTTCACACCAAAACAGCCAATTCAATCAAATAAATGACATGTAATATATGGATGTTTACCTTAGTACACTTATCTTTAATAAGAAACAGTAATGAATACCAAACAAAAGCAATACAAACAAGACAGTTTATCTTGTAAATAAAGCCAACTTGGTGCACAATTTATCCTTAGTATATTTATCAATCTCTACATGTTTTGGGCGACTATGTGCACATCATCAGGAGAAACAACTGTGCTTATGCGACACTTGGTACTTGTTATTCTGTGTGGATGACTGTCTGGTATGCACCCTGCATACAGTCATCCACACAGAATACCAAGTACCAAGTGTCACATAAACACAGTTGTTTCTCCTGATGATGGGCGGCACATAGACACCCGAAACATGTAGAGATTGATAAATATACTAAGAATAAATTGTGCACCAAGTTGGCTTTATTTACAAGATTATACAGGGATGCACAGTCAACACAGTATTAAAAAAAAATATGAAATTTTATGTCTTTTGGAATGTTAGACAATGCTGTTGGGTAAACAGTCTAAAGGCACTATGATCCTTCACAACATCAGTTACTATATACTAAACACCATGGCCTAACAACCTCGGAACACTCCAATCTTCAGCAGCGCATCTGTAAGAACCTCAAACATTGCTTTATACCAAGACATCTGGGGTTTGATGCCGTGCAGTGTGATACCCCACTTTTCAGAGCAGACTGCAAATGGAGACCACTGTTTGTCCAAAACATTGCTATTACCTACAACATAACACTGTACTGAAATTCAGAAGAACAGGATCTAAAAATTGATGGTGAAATCAGAAGTAAACTCTGTGAAGTAACAGTATCCATTCATGTAGTCCTCAGTTTCTGTCCAAGAATCAAATATTACCCACTGTTTCATTTGGTTGGAAAACCTAATATGTCACTCTCAGAGAATCAGGACCCATTAAATGTAAAGTTTTGAGATGAATACGAGGTCTGTCCGTAAAGTATCCAGCCAATTTGAAAATCTTGAGAACCAGCTACATGGCCTTGATGTAACTTGGCAGCCAGTCAGAGGAGACCTTACTGTGCATCCGTAAACAGTCACCCTCCCGTGGGGCTAGTCAGACAGCAGTGTGACGTGGTTGACTGAGCTTGTGTACTGCGTGACCATCACACTCACAATGGCGATTTTAGCTTTGGGAAAAGCAGGAAGTCACAGGGAGCCAAATCTGGGCTGTAGGGGGGCTGACAGAAATGGGTGATGTGATGCTTTGCCAAAACAAGCCTGCACAAGAGCTGTAGAATGGGCAGGCACATTGTCATGATGAAGCTGATCTGCTCATTCTGTCACTGTGAATGCTACGGTCACACAGTACACAAGCTCAGTCAATGGCGTCTCACTGCCGACTGACTAGCCCCACGGGAGAGTGACTGTTCACGGACGCACAGTAAGGTCTTCTCTGACTGGCTGCCAAGTTACATCATGGCCATGTGACCGGTTCTCGAGATATTCCAAATGGCCAGATACTTTCCAGGCATCCCTCTTAACTTGTTCCTGTGAAAAGTCATATGTAATTAAGGAACTGGCACTCCCACTGAGGCCAGGCATCTTCGAGTTCCATGGAATAAACTTCTAGAAACTGTTGAATACCTTAAGATAGTACACCAGCAGTTCATTAAGTGATGGATCAGCATTAAGGTTGACCAGATAATACTTGTTCTTCTCCACTTTTATGCCCGAAGCCTGAACACTGATGCCCATTTTCTCCAGGGCCTGCTGTCTCTCCTGCTGCAGACGCTCTGTATAAACACAAAAAATGGAGAGATAACTGTGTTGTTAGGTCAGAAGACATCATGGCTTCAGAAATAAAACTTAACCCTTAACTTTCACTTAACCTCACACTTCACCTACATCAAACAACTCACCTGTTTTCTGCAGCTTTTCCTCCCATGTCTGTGACATCTCTTTCATCAGCTTCTCGCTTTCAGTCAGTTTTTCTGTGAGATCCACCCGCTGCTGCAATATACAGTCAAACTAGTTCAACATTACACACCGTCAGACTGTGGAAAAAGTAGATGGTTGGTCTGGGATTATAGTGCACATCAAGGTTAGTAAACTATTACCACTATCAGATTCTGCTGACTGCCGCCTTAATACTGATGATAAATCTAGCAGGCCACCATGAACTTTCATACCTTCATCTCAAGCCATCACAACGAGACGTGCGATTTTTACACTATTCTGAACTGCCGCAAACTCAAATGAGTACCCACGAGCCATAAAGAACACACTCCCTTAGAGCTTTAATGCACTCCAGTGGATGTATGGTGATGGTGTACAAAAACTATAAGCCTTAGAAAGCAGACACTGGTGTCCTTTGCGGAAGAGCATGAGACATCAGTGACCACCATGGCTGCATCCTGCGAACAAAGCTTATTCTGTACTTACCACAATATCTACGCAACCTACTATATCAGCCACACAAACACAACCATCAGTTAGTGGCATCCAAACAATAACACTAAGCATGGTGCAGTGGTAAAGTTCTAATTCTGTAACTGAGAGGTAACCATTTCAAATCCCAGCCAGTATACTGACTGTCCTCACCGAGCTATGACACAGTCTCGCACACTTTTCCATTGATGCTGGGACAGCATTTCCAAATAGCCCACAACTGGCTTCACCCAAATCCTTATCTTCTCACTATGTCCCCTGCTCTAATTAATGCAATTAGCTGCTGGCTTCTCACTGTGCAGGACTGGGTTCAATCCCAAGAGAGGCCATGAGACATCTGTGGTGTGCAACAGGGGACTGTGGCTGGCTTTCCTCTCAGCACTTTAATCTTACCCTGGCAGTTATCATTCTGTCAGGGGCTGACAGGCCCATTTGAGACTATACTACTAAGGGATTCAGTCTCACCACACTCCTACCTCCACTTCCTCACTCTGTATGCAGCCAAGTGTTGGTCAGAGATGAAGATTTAATGACTGAAGACCTGATAATGTGCTGCCTAGTCAGGGCTATCGACAAGTATAAAGCAACGGTGGAGTGGTGATTAGCAAAGAGAATGTGATAATGTGCTGCCTAGTCAGGGCTATAGATGAGTATAGAACAACAGTGGAGTGGTGATTGGCAGGCAGAATGTGATAATGTGCTGCCTGGTCAGGGCTACAGATGGGTACAGAGCAATGGTGGAATGGTGATTAGCAGGGAGAGTGTGCTAATGCACTGCCTGGTCAGGGATATAGATGGGTATAGGGCAATGTTGGAATGGTGATTAGCAGGGAGAGTGTGCTAATGCGCTGCCTGGTCAGGGATATAGATGGGTATAGAGCAACAGTGGAGTGCTGATTAGCAGGCAGAATGTGATAATATGCTGCCTGGTCAGGGCCACAGATGTGAATAGAGCAATGGTGGAATGGTGATTAGCAGGGAGAATGTGATAAAGTGCAGCCTGGTCAGGGCTACAGATGAGTATTGTCAACCTCTGCAACTGGACCAGCATTGTTAAATAACCTATGATTAAACCAATCTCTCAAGAAATACATGAAGTACAACCTCTCCAATGTGGTATAACACATAAATAGCATTCGTGAACTGTAAGTGGCTAGTGTGTGAGTCCATCTACCCAAGACAAGCACGTTCAGCCAGATGCACACAAATGAACAAACATAACTCAGTGACATTTACCTCTTTGTAACCTTCTGATGCTGTTGCATGTTTCAGCATTTCCTTCAGAGCTTCAACTTCTTGCCGCAGTTCTCTGATAATTCTTGCATTTGGATCTTCATTAACGACTGCATGGTTGACAATATGTTTTGCTCTGTTCGCATACCGTAAAGTAGATAATGTTTCTTCATAGTTGTCCGCTGCAGGAGAAATTGTTGCCACCATCACAGTCTTGCTATTGCCTCCAAGGTTGTCCTAAATAACAATAAATTAATAATCAAGCAAGTATAATACATGATAACTAACATCTTGTTCACACAAGGTAAAGAATTCTGCAGTCACTATTTTTTAATCCTACAGTGATATTATGGACAGCCAAACCAAACCCATGGAATAAAATCCTTCTTGACAATCTAACAGTCTGATGTCCAGGTTGAGATCCAAATGTGAGACCTACAAAAGTCAAAATAGGGTGATGCATGCTCAGCTGCAACGTCTGGTGACAGAACACAAAGCAACAGACTGCTGGAACTATTAGAACTTTTCCTTGATTTCAAACTTTCGCCATGTTCTGAATGATGTATGTTTTCTTCTGGGTAATTCCCTGGCGTCTGAATTTTATATGCCAACGTTTCGAAACACTCTGTCTGTTCCATCTTCATAGGCGGGTAGGTATAAAGAATGACTAGGTTTGCGAATGTTGCGGTATTTATATACCCCAACATTCTCAAACCCAGATGGAACAGAGTGTTCCGAAACAATGGCATATAAAATTCAGACGCCGGGGAATTACCCAGAAGAAAGCATACACAATTAGAACTGTTACAAAGTACATGGATTAAGACGAAGAGACCTTTGAACGGAACATCACATGAATTGGGCCAAAGGAGGTCAAAAAGTGACCCAACTCATGGACCTGCTAGATGCTGAGGCCTTAACACAAAAGATTCTATGACAGTGAGGCAGAGATCGCATACCTTGAGAAGCCACGTAAGTACAGAATCTCTATATGGCACAAACTTGTCTTTATTCTTGCCACTTGACGCCTGGTCAGCCAGCTTGGAAATCACAAGGCCCAGAGTGGTTAATGACCTGCATTGATACAGACACACATGAATAATAATAATAATAATAATAATAACAATAATAATAATAATAATAATAATAATAATAATAATAATAATAATAATAATAATAATAATAATAATAATAATAATAATAATAGACTGCGGTGTGGCTTAAAATGCCCATCACATTGAACTGCATGAAGAATGGGATCATTGGTCTGATTAAACAGGTTCATCACTCATCATGCAGAGCGAACAGATATGAGAAATCAGATCAGGTTCTTCTGTGTTATGTTCGAATTAGGTTAAGTCAGAAAAGTCAGGCATCGGTAATAGCATGAGTGCTGGTCAACAATTGGCCGACTCCCAGGAGTAACAGACAGTGTCACTGCCACCATCAAATGAATGCCAAGGGATTCTTTACCAGCAGTGAACTAGACTGGCTCTGAATGTGGCCAAAGTTAATATGTGGCGATATACCTCCAAACGTTGATACTCTAACAACATTTGTGGAACTTCGAACTTCACGCAAAATATGTTTTTTTTTAGCACACTCACTTGTTAATATTTGAGCCTTCTTTCAGTCTATCCCCAACAGCACCTGTCTTGATGGCTCGTTCGCTCCCGGCGAGGTCAACAAGTGACATTCGACTCACTTTCTCTCCTGAGACACCAGATTTAGTGTCCGTGAGAGTCTGAGTCAGCACTACAGAGAACACTGCATGAGAACGTGATGACTCACTGTTCATGTTGGTCGCTGCTACAGTTCTGGATTTATTGCCTTCTGTCATCAAGTTGTCAATGTCCTGCACAAGGAATGTTAAGACATGTGCATACAGCATTTTAGTACAATTATCACAGAAATAATGTTTTTATAAATAAATGGAAAACTGGTGACGTAAATAAGAAATAGTGCCTCAAAGCTTCAGAGGAAAGAAATACATCTTTCACCCTCATTCCCAAAATTAAAATATTCTCCAATAGCACGAAAATATCTCAGCATAAACAACCAACAAGATGCAACTTGGCAATGGAATTTATTATTCCACTTGTTCATTAAAAGCTCAACATGTTTCGAGCGGTATGTCGGTCTTCATCAGGAGCTCCAACTGTATTTGCAGCCTCTGGTTTACATACGTGTGTGGTGACCGCCCATAGTCAAGTCTACTACGATGCATGGATCCATGAATATTAAATTCATGAAAATATCAGTAAGTTCAATGGAAAACCGGAATTTTTTGTTTACAGAGCATTTACTGCAAACACTGAAATAATTATATTATAACTGTTCAACATATTCCCCTTCTAGTTCAATGCACCTACACCAGCGCTTGACAAGCGTGTAGATGCCACGGGAAAAAAATTCTTTCTGTCGGGTGCGCAGCCATTCATGCACCGCCGATCCAATCTCGTCGTCGTCCCGGAACTGCGTTTCACTCAGCGCATCCTTCAATGGACCAAAGACGTGAAAATACGACAACGTGAGGTCGGGTGAGTACGGAGGGTGTGGGATGCACTCAAACTGCAGCTCCTCAATAGTCGACACTGTTGCTGTAGCAGTATGTGGCTTTGTATTGTCGTGGAGGAGACACACTCCCGTCGTCAACAACCCACGCTGTTTCTGGCAAATAGCTGGCTTCAGATTTTCCCTCAGAAGGTTTGAGTAGGTGGCACTGGTCACAGTGCTTCCTCTGGGCATGTAGTGCTCTAAGATCAGCTCATTGTAATCCCAGAAGAAAGTCAACATGACTTTGCCTGCAGATCGTTGCACCCTCACCTTCTTCGATTTTAGGGACAAGGTGTGGCGCCATTCCATGCTTTGTCACTTTCGTTCTGGCTCGTAAAAGTGTACCCAACTCTCATCCCCAGTGACGATACGCTGCAGAAATGCTTCACCATCAGCCTCATACCGACGCAGAAGCTCTTGGCATTCATTGAAACGTCTCTCTTTCACTTCAGGTGTCAATCGCTTGGGTACCCATCTTGCACACACTTTTTGGAACCTCAGCTCGTCATGAATGATGTGATGGGCTGATCCAACACTAATGTCCAATAGTGATGCCACCTCCTTGACTGTGACGCGCCGATTTTCCCGTATCACGCTCTCCACGGCTGCAATTTTGTCTTCTGTGACCGCCATGAATGCTGGACCCAGGCGAGGAGAATCCTCCACCCTGGTGACGCCGTTCTTAAACTTCTCAGTCCATTCATACACTTGTGTACGACTCATACACCTGTCTCCGTACTGAATTCTCATCCAACGATGAATCTCTATAGGTTTCACGGCTTCGCTAAACAAAAATCTCACAACACTTTGCTGCTCTTGCTCAGTGCACTGTTGCAAGGGCACCACCATCTTGTCGAACTGTTTCCCAGGTTCCTATGCGTGCCACAGGTGTGCCAATGCCATCTATTGGTAGCTCTAGGTCACCGCCTTCGCATACCCTACAAACAATGACATCCGTCGTACACGCGATTTTTAATACAACTTTTCCGGTTTCCCACTGAACTATATCACTGCAGATTTGTAGGTCATGTCACAACAGAACATTATGTGATCTATACCAGAATACAAGCCCCATTCTTTTAACTGGCACTCCTTAACCTTTAAGAACTGTGGGTCCTATATATAGGACTGGCATACCACTACCCTCCAGATGTTGCATTTTATATATTTTTTCCAACAAATATAAGTACCGAGTATTTTAAACATGCTGCACACTCTCCGTTTTTCTCTTCTAAATGCCGTTTATTTCATAATGCTACCTTTTTTGGTTCCTGTATTATTCACATTTTACATACAGAGTGTGCTAAAATTTAAATGTAAAACTCCGGTGCCAAAAGGTTAAACAATGGTCTACAGCTTCTCTGCTTATGCTATATGCAGCATTTTCCAGAAATTTAACCACAACAAAAATCAGATCATATCTCTACAGCCTTGTGTATAAAGCATGTAAAACAATCCCTGTACAGGTCTATTACAGGCCCAGAGAGAGTTCCAGGAGGTTGAGACTACCAGATTTCCAGACATTCGGCACACAAAGGTGGTAAGGTTGTCAGCCCTATGCACTGGCCACCTTTAACCTGCAGGAAATAATCCTGGTAGTCATTTCTGTTAGAAGCTGGGTTGACCAGAAGGATTATGTCAATGAGAAATCCCAATCGGGATCGGCAAATGAGCATGAAGCATTCCGGCTTGTAGCGCATTGCCTCAACCATGTCACTGCATGACTCCCATGTGTACAAATCTGTCATTAAATGCAACCAATCATATTACATTAAATTTTATGGTTTTCCAAAGTGTAACAATTATGACTTATCGATACTGAATTAAATTGAACTGAATGGTATTTGGGTCAGAGCCCTTCCGGGCCTGATGCACCTGGGCCTTAGAACAGGTCCTTTGTGTCCCATAATCTATTACAAGATTAATGGAGCCCTGTTCCTTTACCAAAGTTCCATACAGCCCCCATACTTACTTTCCTAATATCCTCAGGGTCCAAAAAGAAGGAACCCAGATATGTGTGTCTGAGTGAAGCCAAGACCTCACATGCATACAAGATGTGGACTGAAGTTTCCTCCTCAATACCACACTTCCTACAAATGGGGTTATTGCTCAGTCCCATAACATATAAATATCTTCTCAGGGCGTTATGTCCAGTAAGAAGACCAATAACAGGCCTGAATTTTGTCCTATTAAAGGACAATAATTGGGGCCTTGTAGCCAGGTTAAGGCCTGAAATCATTTATCAGCATACCTGAAATGATGTAACAGCCAGCTGTGACAGCCCATCCACATATGGGCCCAGCACGTTGTGTTCACGTACCCTTAGGGACTGCTTGTTCGTTTTTGGGTCCAGCAAATCATGTACCTACAAGTGAGAAATACAAACCAGCAAATCATGTACCTACAAGTGAGAAATACAAACTGATACACTGAGTGAACTAGAGAAGTATTACTGTCTTCTTGAGTGTGTATGAGTAAAGTTTTCTCAACATACTCCTACCATAAGAGCCGTCAGAGTCTGCACTGTACAGCCTGCAGAATTCTGTACCTTAGCATTAAGTGTTCTGGCTGCATGCAATGACAACCTTCTTCAATGTCTGTGATAATGCACAACAATGTAAAAATGACATGTCTCACCATTCAGTCCGGGATAGATGATGACAAACGCAGCAATACGAGACTAAAAATATTTTAAAATACCACAGTGGCAGTGAACATATAGAAAAGATATTAACCTACCCTGTTTTCTTTAACCCTTTAAAACCCGAATTAAATTCCATCTGCTATTTGCTGGCATTATTAGGAGCTCACCATTTTCTCCACGTTAGTAGGATAAGGGTTAAATTATTAACCTTTAGGCTACTACTGTCATATAT
>Ga0268261_10004536_pt1 | contig 10420 bp, 7 predicted proteins | sample TergutNc150P1_FD_190353 | JGI IMG/M metagenome (GOLD analysis project Ga0268261, IMG submission 190353) | Nasutitermes corniger P1 segment gut microbial community from laboratory colony in Florida, USA - Nc150 P1 (SPAdes) (version 2) | ecosystem: Host-associated > Arthropoda: Insects > Digestive...
CATCGCCTCCCAGGAGCTAAGGACGTTGCCAGTCCTGAGCAGATCAGCGGAGCTACCCCTCGACGCCCCACAGCTGTTTCTGCCCGACAGTGTTCCAGCAGTCGCCAGTCACGAGTTAGCCAAAATTGAAGCAGCCATGCCTCCCGAAACGTCGGGACTAGACTACGCAAGGGCGTCCGTGGTCATCACACTTTCAAAGCCTGATTAAGACCTTCCCATTACGTTTTCATATCATACAGTTCACGGAAAAAGACATAAAAGTGGATCACGGTGTAATTTCTTGGCGTTATGTCAGTAACGGAAAGTAGAAGAGTTTTATTTACCTAGGGTAAGATAAAAAAGAGTTTCTGTAGATCAGGAACACCACCTGGCAGTCCAAACGCCGCATATGATACGTTTAAACTTTTTGGCGGCCCGAGAACCTTTTCAAAACAAACTTTGAATAAGGCACAAGCTCTCAATTTAAGAACAAAAACATTCTTCTTGATTGACCATAAATTCGGTTATTACACTTTTGAGCGAAACTTCGTATTTTATGGTGTACTTTTCGACGGTCGTATGTGATAAAGCGATCGTCTAACGTCCTAGCTGCGTGACTACTCGATTGCTTCAGCGGCGAAGCATTGGCTGCAAGAGGAGAGACGATTGGGCGGGCGAGTTGCATTTTGCATTTAATTGAGAGTTAGAACTGGAAGTGGTGGCATGTGTCTCTGAATACGGCAGCAGGCTAGTTAACATTTAGTTGTATTCGCTGCAAGCAGAGTCAACTTAATATGCAGCTATATTCGCTTAAAATAAGCTTTTTAACGAGTTCTTCGTAATTTAGTTGTAGTGACATTGTTTCTTAATTAGATCCCGATTTAAATAATAAATCCTGCAATGCAGAATGCAAAGTCATATGGTACCAAAAAACGAGAGACGGAAGAAGTGTTTATTGATGTTGCTGTATACGAACAAATGTTGTGGTATAATTACGGAGTTGTTAAATGAGTAGAGGCAGTTTAAAATTATCTTTCGAAGTACAGGTATCCCAGACTTACACCTTACTAGACTTTTGCGGTAACGCTTTGTCATATGTACTGTAAAATTTAATTTTTGGTAAAACTAAAAAATAGTGTAATGTTTCGTCTACAGTAAAAAATTAGTATTGTGAACGTATCAAATAAATGACAAGAAAACTGACTTACAAATATTAAAGTTAATCGTTTTCCAATGAAATCGACGGGAAAAGCAATAAAACGTTTTTTTCTATACGTCCACTTTGGGGAGGGAAACTAAATTGTGGGCCTAAGGCTTGTAATACCCCTACGGGCTCGATAATATTTTAAGCAACTGATACAACCATTATATGTTCCAGATTCGAAACTTGAACACCAGGATAAATGATTGGCTAATCTCCGCCATCTGTAAGCAGAATTATCGTAGCAAAATTTGTTACCATAATTGAGAAGAACTTACACTAACGACGAGGAAGAGAGATTTTGATTGACTTTGCATACAAATCGTCTGGCTTTCTTATTCAAGTGTGTCAAAGCCCAACTTAAAAATATGCCAAGAAAAGTTGTCACGAAGAATAGTTTCTTATGTGAACAGCGGGGTCTCAGCATCACCTGTATTATTATCAGCTGCAAAAAGAAAGAAATGGAAGGTGGTGTTGCGAGATCAGTGACTTCATGAAGTCGTTGCTTAGCTACTAGCAACGGCCACGGTTTTTTTTTCTCTCTGTGACCGGAATGTTACGACTGGACTTCACTCCGATTAATCCTGGTGATTACAGCCTGTAGCAAGGGTTCGTTGACTATTGATACGCTAATTCTGCCTCATCCACTTGTCAGTCCCACTTAGAAGTTTAGTCCATGAGTCGGCTTCATTTTATCCGGTCCGCCAACGACATATCACCTTTTGAATCAGTAGTCATGTTCTTATAACGTCACAGCATACTGGAGAATTGAGTTACGTTTTTATTGTTTACGACATTTGTAAAATCTGTTGGCCTTTTTAAGCATTCTGATAATAAATAAATTTGTACCGATGTTGTTTTCTGATCGTGTAATATATCTTTGCTTTTACCACGTTCTCTTTGCTCGAGAAGCCTACGCTATTTGCTTCGTGGACCTTCTCTAAAAAGTTTCCCGATCCCTGTTTAGTCCATCGTACTTCATACATTTCAACCATGGGTAACACCAGTACCGGAATGAGGCGGCAGCTTTCTGTCGCAGCTGGATCACTGACAGAGCAGAATGCATAAAGTCAATCAGCCATCGGCCTGAATTAGTGATTCATCGGCGATGATAAACATTGCTAATGGCGAGGGGAGTAGTGTCTAGTGCCGTGATCGTGTGCGAGTGTAAGAACGCATTGCTTTGTTCTTTTGAGGACAGTCCAAGGATCTATATATGCTTGTCGTTATACATACGGCAATGAACTTTAACGACGAAGTAACCGTGGTTCAGATCGACGACATTCTTCGACAGGTCAGGGAACCGAAAATAACTGAAGGTACTGCAGCATAGAGAAACGGGACAGTGACGTACGAGCACAACGATGTAGTCACATTAGCTTTTCGGCTCACTATGGCAGGTTTAAGGGATACGAGGATTCGTATGTCCACTGTACCCCCCTGAACTGCCGAGCGAGACGTTAAGACATCACCTGGCAAAAACGGCGATGTGCAGGAGAGGTGGTTCTCCGCATATCGCTGTGAAGTCGTTTGAATTAGGGTCATGTTGCTTGACTTAACAAATTTCTTCACATATGGACATTGAAAGCCACAAGGCCTTAATCTCCTACGAGGGTCAACTACCACAACCCACACATTATCTTCGCAATGGGACGGGGCACACGGTTACACAGTTGTCACAAGCGGACTCGTACCCAGACCCAAACGTTCTGGGCAGAACCGCTTACTTGGACAACAGTGGACGCGACGGAGAAGAAACAGTCGAAAGTTACTCAAACCCCTGTGACAGCAACAGAATTGTTGGACTCAAAGCGGCACGAAAGTCAGACACTGTCAGACGGCAGGGCCGAGTTGCAAATAATAGCGATGGTTGTAACGCATCAGAAGACCCCGGCAGTCCCTATTCCAAAGTTGCGGACCGAGAGCCCGACACAGAGGAGAAATAGATCACCAGTAACTTTGTACATGAGGCAGAAGGTCCCGGTCTTCCCGGATCAACAGCTGAGGCGTTACAGACGGCGTGCTTTATCACATTAAGATCTCAAACAGGTTTGCAGCTTTGGGGAACTTAAGTGATAGCAAGGACATAAATAGGGTTTGGAAGGTTTGGAAGAACATTAAAGAGGGTATCAAAACCTCAGCTAAAGAGAGTCTAGATGTGTACGAATTGAAGCAGCATAAATCATGGTTTGATGAATATTTACGTTTTTTAGATCAAAGGAAGGAGGCTAAAATGCAGTGGCCATAGGACCCGCGCCAAAGTGATATAGATAATCTAAACAACAAACACTTCAGGAACAAAAAGAAGGAATATCTGAAAACTAAAAGAGATGAACTTCAAAATAACAGTAAAATAAAAAATATCAGAGACTTATTTAGGGGTATCAATGATTTTAAGCCGGTTTACCAACTTAGAACTCATATAATAGGGGATGAGAAGGGTGATTTTGTTGCAGACTCCCACAGTATTTTGACTAGGTGGAGGAACTGTTTCTCTCAGCTATTAAATGTACATGGGTTTAATTATGTTAGATAGAAATACACACAACAGAGCCAATAGTGCCTGAGCCGAGTGCCTTTGAGTTTGAGATGGTTATTGAAAAGAAAAGCTAAAAAGACACATATCACCAGGTATTGATCAAATTGCAGCAGAATTGATGGTGTGTTAAACTCCCTGTCGTGCTGACAGCCCACTCATTCCATTTTACAGGATTACGCTCGTGTAAAAAAATTACGTTTATTGGCAAGAGACGAGTTTTTCAGCCTTCTCACATTAAATCTATTTCGAATTTACTCCTACGATGACACACATCGTTAGGCATTCTCCTTGCGCGGCCATTTACACTGATAACACCTTGTGGGCCTTGTTGTCAATATGCTGGCAATCGCGATACTGACATGTCATTAGCAATGCCATCATTTATCACTACTAATATTCTTTCATACATTACTAGTAGCCTAATACAAAACAAATCAGGCCCAATAAATAAAATGTCAGAGTAGAGTAGGAAATAACGCATTTTGTATGTGGAGTCTGTTGGAGTATTTATTTTCGTGTTTGTTTTGATTAATGAGTTTACTCTGCGGTCAGGACTGACACTGGTCGTGCTTTACGCTTGACGAGACGTTACGATGCACTTCTTAGGCCCGTCACCATCGATGTGTCCTGGTATGCGAATTCACAGTGGAATGTATGAAGGTCTGTGACACCGCACGCCACTGCTTTGCCATCCTGAATATTCAGACGCTCTTGTTTTTATTAACTACACTAATGCAGTATTTCTGGAGCTTGTCTGCAGGACGCCTTTGTAACATATATCGGAATTTATAACATGACGACCTAGTATCTTAACGTTGTTCCTTCCGCGCAATATCTGTGTTTTAATTACAAAACCATCATCACTATATACACAGCAATACAATTTTTATCCCGCCTACATATTTCGGCGATTACATAACTATCATCAGGGAGTATACACACCAAGTTATTTAAAACATGTTAAAATATGATACAACTGCAGAAATAAATTACGTTCCTATTATAGTGACTTCCGCAGCAATATTTTTATAACCTTCAATGCAGTAAAAACCCACTAAAATACGAGTAGTGTATGCTGAGTTAAATTCTATCTATTTGAATATCCTACATTTTTTTTAATAAACGCTTTGAAAATTTGGCGTATTCGAATATTCAGGAACGACATTAACGAATCAAAATTTTATGTATTATTAAAATAAAGAACTATTAAATTCAAGGGAATGCTGGCTATCGTTCGGTTCAGGACGATTTGTATTCTCATCATTTAGAAACAAAGAGTAATGTATCCGTAATGATAATTTTTCTGCTGTTTTATGTGGGCACAAAACTTGATCTTTCACAGGAATGGAAGGAAATGGGCTGAGAACAGTCAAAAATGAGGTGGTGAGGAAGATATTTTGTTGTAAGATGGAAAAAGTGACAGGAGACCGGATTCAACTCCATAAGGAAGAGCGTCATGATTTTTGTTCTTCGCCGCCTATTATTAAGGTGATCAAATCCAAGAGGGTTAGTTAGATGGGCTGGTCATATGACACGCATGGTTGTGAAAAGACGTATAGTTTCGGTGGGGAAGCTGAAAAAATAAGACCACTTCCGGGTTCTATAAAATGCTTCAAATTTATTGACTAGGTGAGGAACTGGTAGCTTCTCAAGGATGATTTAGCTTTATTTACCAAGTTAGTTCCTTAAGGTCTAAATTAATATGAGGCTTAATATAACTGTAACGCCGCAAATGCATTAAGCAGTTCCAATCAGAACTCTTACAACCTACTCTCCTGTTGTATAGATTACTAGTTGCAGGACACGTGTTCATTTTTGTACTCACCGTCACTTCATTTCAATTTTTTGAGAATTTACTACTTAGGTAGTACATATTAAAAATTAGACGAAATGGATTTTAGGCCTTATTTACTGAGAGAAATTTGATGTTATGTTCTTGTTTATTTATTTGTAGTTTTTTTTAACGAAGCCGTCAGTAATTCAGAATGTACGGCGTACGACAGGGCTGCGCAAACATTTTTGAGCGCACATGCCAAAATTTTCCTTGAATTTCGAAGAAATTCTTTGGCGTACCTATGGGAATTTTGAAGAGAAAAATAAGGTCTTGAATTCTTCCATAATTACTATTAATTATTGCATTATTATTAATGCATATTATAATTATGTTGTGTAATTAATGCACAGTATAATTCTTTTATTTATAATAGCGGCCGCTTCGAGGAATGCGATAAGGAAGACAATGTGGAAGTGACAGGAGTTTCTATTTCATGTTTGAAAAGAATAACCCAATAAATAGATAAAATGACAATGACTGTTTTTTCATGATTACTCGTTTTTTTACTTTCGTTGTAAAAATTATTGCAAAGTGAGAGAGAACAAAATACTTGAAAGCCTTCTTAGGAACTGTGTGTAGGTAATCAGTGATGCTTCTGAATGATTTAAATGAGCCACGTTGAGAAATTACATGTTATTTATAACCACAGTAGTTGGCCTACCTAACAAGAGACAATATTAAGGACTTTGTGACAGTTATGAGGCAACAATAGCAAGTTTATGCAAATTTTGAAAGAATTATTATTTTTTTATTTTTATTTTATTTTTTTTTTTTAATTTTATCCTTATATTTACCCTATTCATTTTGTTTTGCTATTACAGAAAACAAAATGGCGAGATTAAAATCAGTACAAATTTTGCAGGAAGCCTGTTTGAAAAGCAAATAATAAATCTGTGTTGGTTTAAAATATATAATTTAAAAATAACTCTTTATTAATAATAGTTTATAAGCGACAATATAAATGCCTTGTGATAATTATAGTTATTACAGTCTAAATTAAAAGAAGAGAACACAAGTAATCACATTTTACTATTAGTGCAACTTTTGATGTTGCACCGAAGATGTCAGGTATGTTATGTCAGACATGTACTTGCTTGCTGTCAGAGCTATGCATGCAGCACTGCCTTCTTCATTAAGAGTCATATTGGCTTTTGCGCGATTGCTAGACACCATCTACGAACCCCGCTTTAAGAAATTTTTACGTGTAAAAAATTGCGTCTTCGATCAACGAAATGCGGTAGTTCAGTTAATAACAGTGTAAATATTTGTCAGTAACCTCGAAATTTTTACGTGTATAAGAAGACATTTGTTATTACCTTCTTCGGGCTTTTGTCAGAAGGTATTTAACTATTCGCTCACAAAATGTGAGAGGCAGTGTGGGCAGAAAAATCCAGTGCTAACCGTTCAATGGCCGGTACAAAAACACTGCAGCCTTCCTTGTACTGGGAAGGGGGTGCTAATCTGCTTCTCTTTTGGACACTTGGGCCAGCGGTATATTGCGGAGACTGTAAAATGTTTTGTCCAATGTCACGTATTCGCCCAATCACCGCCATGCCAGCGCCCCAAACATCCAGTCAACACTTCGCAACGCTCCCAGTTTGTGTTGAAACGTTTCACAAGCAGTATAATTGGTAGCAATGCTAATTCATTAACACTCTCTGCACAGTCACACAGATATTCTTCGCAATATAGAGGTGCTGGTCGGGGAAAAGGTATTAAAATAATGGACAGCAGTCAATGCCGCGTGTCAAGGAAACCTTCCGCGTGCCATTTTGGGGACGCCTTCCGTAGGTTCTGTGTTTGGATGAGTGGGTGAATTATTAATTGGATAGACTCTGAACAGTAGCGGTCCTGGCTTAATTTAAGCACTGTCCCTGCAGTTTTACGGGGGAAATAAGGAAACCCACGAAAAAGAACGCTCAAGATAGTCGGTATTTTACCTGCAGCTCCCGAATGAACGTGGGAGGCCCTGCCAAATAAGACTGTTGGATTTCGAGAGAGCAACACTCTGGCAAAGAAACATCGGCCTAGCAGGGCTTCACAAGACTTTTCTGCTGTTGCCACACTTCCTGAATTTTGATTGAATTTATGTCAATACATTTCAATTCAAAACGTGATAAAACATTCGCTGGAGCACAGAGGTTGAGAAACAATTTGCGTGTGGGGAGTGAGAATCATGTTTTAATCACGTGTGGAAATTAAGAGCCGTCTCCAGCGGAAATACAGTGATGTGAAAGAGTGGTTTGTGAATATGACGTCTGTGGGAATGTAATAGAAGCGTGCGTCATGTCCAGGCTTTGTATTAATAAAAGAAAGAGAGCGTTGATTAGGACAGATGCTGGTATTCATCTGACGATTTCGTATGTTCATGTACGTCGTTGCTGCACTCGGGGCCAGAATGTTTGGAAGAGAACGCAATGAAGATTAATTGAAATATTTCTTTTAATTCCTTTCTCGCTTCTTCTTCTCCTCCGCCTCCTCCTCCTCCTCCTCCTCCTCCTCATTTTCTTCAGCTGCCACTGATGAAGTCGTCTGTACTGTTCCCTTTAAAAATTAATCTGCAACATTATTTAGTAGAGCTGGGCTATCTCAGGCAGTGCAGACTGCGAGCTGCATGACCAAAGGAATAGAGTTCAATTCCCAGCAGGGCAAAAGATTTTCCTCTTTTATTGGCCGCCCAGACTACTTCTGGGTCCAACGGGTAAAGCAGCCGTGACCTGAAGCTGATCACTTACTTCCATCTACTGCTGACGTTAAGAATGCATGGAGTTGTACTTCCATCCTCCACATTTCTTCATGGCGAGGTGCTTAATTTAGCAAGGGAAAATTACCTTTGCTTGCTTAATAGTACATAACCTAACATTTAGATAGCGTAGTTATAACAGGGTTAACAAGGAAGTATTGAAGTGAAAAATTTAGTAACATATAATTGCATACGACATGATATATTAATAAAATAACCTATGTGGATTTAAATACTTAAGTAAATGTGATAGGAGAGAAATTACGAAAATAAAGTCAAATCAAGTATGCAGTAAGTAGACAACGGAAAAATAATATCCAGAAATGAATCAACATGTGTCGTATTATACATTTTTATTATTAATTCCTGATTTATTTAATGACGTCAGTATCTGAGACTACGTATAGCGTGTCGTGATGAATTATAAAGGGTGGGTATAGTGACTATGTTACGGGCTGGACGATCCGGGGTTCAAATTCGGAGAGGCCCAAGAGATGTTTTGCTTTTTCAGAACGTCCTGACCGCTCTTGAGCTCACCCAGTCCCCTGTTAATTGGGTAATGGGGTTCATTCCCGGGGTTAAAGCGCCCGGGGGCGTGAAGTTGGTCACGCACCTCCATTTACTGCCGTGATTTAGAATTAGTGGAACTTTACCTCTAATTATAGCCTAATGAAATCATGCAAAATTTTAATGAGCTGGTGGTAATACATGGTATATGGCAAGAAGATGATGGCCTCAGGTGACAAAATTCAAAACAGTGGTGTTGTACATGAACTGTAATATCTTTTGTTGAATGTGTACTATTATACGAAAGAAAGAAAGAAAGAAAGAAATAGACATGTACATACGTACATGTCAAACTCAAGGTCCTTGACAAATTAAAGGGAGTGCAATGTAAGGAAGAAATGGAAATGATATTCAGGCGCTAGATGGAATTGGTGAAACCAGGTGATGGAATGTGTTATGCACTTACAAAAAATCGTGTCCAAGTGTTATTAGAGGTAGACCTAGTAGAGAATGGAAGACAGTTTCGAGGCCGTTACAGTCGTTACACGAAGGAAAAACTTCTCATTTTTACGTTTTTGATTAGCTGCGTGATTAGCCCTACGATTTCAATAGTACTATGGATATGAATACGGAATTGGAAACTTCGCAGAATGAAACTGTATTGTTGTTTATCTGTAGGGACTAAGGCGGACTCCTGGCGGGAATTTCACCCTGTGGCCTTTTCCCAGAATCATAGTCTTCTTATGTGAGGCACGCGTGTGTTTGAAATGTGTGTACTAGTTTTTAAACCGTGTTTTACAAATTTAAATTGTGTTTTAACATGATTTTTCGAGTACAAGAGGTTTCTTAGAATTTATTTCGAATACCAGATAGAGGGCTACACCATTATTTGCTGTTTCTCGTTTCATCTTTCGGAAACACAAGCCGTCTCGTTTCAGCCGACCGTGAAGGTAGCATCAGTATCTGTGAAATCGTTTAATCTTTGTTGCTGAAGTTCTGACAGTGTACATGTTAGCTGCGAGTAATTATGTCTGGCATGCATTGTGTAAACAATCGAATGGCACGCTCTGCTTGTCAGACTGGATCGTCATGTACAGGAAGGAGAGCAGAATAAAACCATATCAGCTGCTCTTCAAGTTAATTTCAGTATAACACCCTATGTCTCGCCCACTATGTAGGAAGGCAGATCTGGTCTAGTCCTTGCTTAATCTTTGGGCTATCTACCTTCATTCAACGAAGTTAAGTTGTCGCCAGTTCTTTGCTTTTGGTTGGATAATTTCTGTAGTCAATCGACTCAAGTATGTTGTCTTAATATACAGAGTGTCTTCAACAAATATACACACTTTAGTGTAGGATATCGACAGACGTACATCATTCATTATTCTATAGAACTTATTGCATTTTCCGCAGAATATACATTATTCAACAATTGTAATTTTAATCTAGTCTATCGGTGCTCTTTATCAGTAAATTTAACTCTATCTATTACAGTGTAACGGTTACCAGATGCTGTAGTTACAGTTGTTTTGTGCTCCTGAAGATGGGTGATAGTGACGCCCGAAACATGTAGAGCAGTTGTCAGATTAAATAAACTCTGTGACTTGTGCATCTTGTTGG
>Ga0268261_10004537_pt1 | contig 10420 bp, 11 predicted proteins | sample TergutNc150P1_FD_190353 | JGI IMG/M metagenome (GOLD analysis project Ga0268261, IMG submission 190353) | Nasutitermes corniger P1 segment gut microbial community from laboratory colony in Florida, USA - Nc150 P1 (SPAdes) (version 2) | ecosystem: Host-associated > Arthropoda: Insects >...
CCCCAATCATGTACCCTGAATTAGCCTTTATAATATTTCTGCAAAGCAGTCTGTTAGTTGGCATACCTAGTTTCATGACACATGCACTTGTTAGTGCTTTCAGTGCAGTCCAGTGTTGGTGTAATATGAAAACATGTCTATGGAATTCTAAGCCGCCCTGACCCCATCATAACTGTTGGTGATGCAATGAAATGTTTACTCATCAGACAACACATACCACCCTCCAAAAGAAACAGCTGAAAGCGAAAATAAAGAACTGTAAATATAGACAGTTCATTGGGGCTGGAGCACTCTGGAAGGGGTGCTGGGGGAGTGATGTGCAACACACAGCCCTCAACCCCACTAAAACGTCCTAGGTCCACTACTAAAAACTTCTTAACAGGATTATTTCACATTAAAAAAAGCAAACTATACACTGTAATACACAGTTTAGTTTTAGCTATGACATACACATCACCATCATTACTTTCACAGATCAGAAGCATCAAACAATAACCAAACACAATATTGTCTGTGAAATAACACACAAATGACAGCATGGAAGTTACTGACGTGTCAGGGTGAGGGTGGTGCATACCACTTGCAAACCCAAGACATCACCTATGTGACAACACCAGTCACAGTCATTTTCTTTTCACTCGACTGACAGACAAGCACAAAGCAAGGCATGCACTTCAGAAACTTCAACTAAATAAATCCACATTTTCAGGTGAAAGAAAAAAAATACCAAATCAATTTCTCTGAATTGTGTTGCACAACAGCTGAAAGTCAGCTTCTTTATTTACAAGACTGTGGCAGCCAGATTACTTCTGCTTGATGTTCAGAGACAGAAGAACAAGTCTACATGTGCAGAATACGAGGCCAGCTTGGGATTCCAGGACATGTGACATTTATGTTATGAACAGCAGCCCTCAACATTTCACACAGAGGGGTTAATAAATCAATAAACAGCTGCATTTCATTCCACTGAATTTTAAGAAAAATTCTGTAAGATATTTTTATGTAAAAGTATGCATATAAAAACAAAATTCTCTAATTAAAATTCTTGTCATCATATACTATGAGTACACCAGGTATTTAATTTGTGCAACAAAAGTTTAAGAGATAGGTACCAATGTCACATCTAAGGGGACCATAACCTTATCACTGAATTAATGGAATAGAACCCTCAAACAGGCAGTTCCAGATCCACCCCTGATCTACACTTTTCTTTAGCTTCTCGTTGCTTTTGATATTACATAATGTACAGTTCAGTGTAATGCAGTCGTATATCCGGTAGCCATTATCATTTCTAGAAAATTCCGAATATCAAGCGGACACACCACTGTTATTGTGCTGTGTGTACATATATCTTTTTAGCGACACACTATCAAGCATGACGTATGGAAGGCTCCAGAGACCACATGTCACAGGCGGCACAATGCACCTTGGGTCAGAGAAGCCTCAAAACATAAAGAATACTACAATTTGTTGAGTGTTTCTTCACAATGGATTCTGCTCTTGACAGCAAGCAGTATTCTAGAATCCCCACTGAGATCTGGAAGTAACTTCGCTTATAATTATGGAGGGGCAAAAGTGGCAATATTGAGGTGTAGGCATGCCCCCCAACTGGTTACCTACAAAACTGGTCTGGTTTGAAACACTATTTCATAACATAATAATCACAATAAATACAGAACAGGTGTAAACAAACATATAAAGAGTGGTGCAAAAGTCACCTGACATTTGATGTTTGAATGTGTTACCTGTTCCCATTAACACAACTTCCAAAAGTACAAAGAATATGTCTACCTTGTGACCAAAATTTGTTAAAAATTTGAAACTTATAAAAAGACTTCACAAACCAGTCCCAGTATACCATGATTTGAACGTGGAAGCAGAGATTTTGTTGTACACACCATGAAGGTACATGGAGGAACGAAAACAGTTCCATTCACCCTAATCTTGGCACTAGATGGAAGTAAGAAGTCAGTTTCATGCACTTGTCACTTTACCCCTGGAGCAGAGCCTGCAGTACCCACTGAAGACGAGACTGGGTGGGCCTTATCTTGGTCTGGATGCTTTGGAAAAGGGAAAAAATCTCTTATCCCCATCATAATTCTGAACCTCAATTCCTTGGCAGTCAAGAGCACAGCCCAGTCACTATACCAACTACACCATTCCATATCCTCATGGTTTCAAAGTATGATGATAATTTACCTACCAAGCTGTCATCTCCTTGCCTACAGTTTTGTTCACGTTGCACCATAAGCAATCTGCCACTCACATTGAGCATAATACTTTCAACCTCTTTTGATGCATGGCGACCAGTTTCAGCACGAAGGGTTGTTAGTGTTACAGAAACAACACAAGCAGGATGAACACACAGTGCACTGATGTCCACACTCTGCAGAATTTCCACTATAACACCACCCACTACAAAAAAAAAATATATATATATATATATATATATATATATATATATATACACACACACACACACACACACACACACACACACACACACACACACACACACACACACAGAGACCATGTTCATATCTTATGATTCATACTTTTCTAACTGATCACACTGTATGTAACACACAAGAGTGAAAAGATGCAGAATTAATCACTTGCATCTTCCTTTAGGTATGGTACATGATCTGGCAACTGAATTTAAAGGTCACAGACCTACAGAATACTTGAAAATTGTCTATAAAATCAAGTCATGTGGTAGGTTACATACTTGCAAAGCACTCACAGTTTTATTAATGCATTTATCTTTACTTATCAAAGCTCTCAGTACTTTAACTATACAGAGCAAAACAGCACAAACATTAGGCTGGTGAAGCACATTTACTATGCGAGTACTCACAGAAACATGATAAAGGGTAAGTGGAGAGGAAACAGGAGAACAGAGGGGGTAGTCAGTAATGACTATACATATGCAGAACAAAATCTCTCCAGCACTAGTACATACGCTGCAAGCAGATGCACACAGTGTGGCTGCCATTAGGTGACTAAACAGTCACCACCACCACCACCACCACTACCATCAACCCCACCAAAATACATAAACTTGTCCATTTAGCCATGGATGAAAACTGGTTTCTGCACTTGGTGCCATAATATAGCACATGTAATATACTAAAGAACAAGTTACAAGCATGCACACCCTTATCCTGCTAACGTGGAAATAAGGTGAGCTCCTAATGATGCCAGTAAATGGCAGATGAGATTTAATTTGGCATTTAAAGGGTTAATTATTCATGGCTGAATGACACGATTTTCAGTATGTCAAAAACTATACCATAATGAAAACACTAACATAAACTTAAGCAATGTAGATTAAAATGAATGTCCAAAAAAGTATTCAACAATACAGAACCCTTTGAGACAACATTCATGAATTCACTACAATAAACATTTAACATTATACACAGCTGGGAAAATGATAAACTCTCTTTCAGAAATTTGTTAAAATGTATCCTGTATGCATTTGCAGCTGATGTGGCTGACAAAGAAGATATTTTAATCAAGTTCATACCGAAAACCTTCATTACATTAGAAGTATACAAGTTATAAGCTACATTAACCAATCTGGAATTCCTTGTTTATGTGAAAATACAATAAAGTATGCATCCTGTACCTTTCCTACGATGATACATATATGTTGATTTGTACATTGACTTGAACCACAGCCTAATTAACCTGGAGCCATCTATCTATCTGTGTGTTAATCTGCCACCTCATCTGAAGACACAATCTGTGCTGTAATCTTAAAAATCCTCTACCTCACTGTATATTGATGAAATCATCTCAGTATGATAAATTTGAAAAACTGCACTTCAAGTACACAAAGAGCAGTACACAACAAACAGGGAACATAGGAAGAAAATGATAGCAAACTTTCAATTGCTCAGTCATTGTGAATATGTGAAACAGTAATTTTTCTCACATTTCTTAACTGCTACACGTGTGCATACCGTATTTACTCAAATGCAAGACATGGTTTTTTGCCTTAAATTTGGCGCTTAAATATGTGAGGTCCTCTTCAAATCGTGTATGAAGTGCCCAACCAGATTGCTCTAAACTGGGCCATGCAGGGTCAATCCAAGGCTACACTGCCAAATAATCTTGTGTCATATGCATTCTAAAATATTACACAGCCGTAAATGGTAATTCCTTACTGACGTTTTGAGACAACCTATCAGTCCCAACTTCAAGGATCAAGAAATCCAAAACAGGGAACAGACCACAACTGAAGTTAACTCACACAGTCTTCTTGTTTGGAACTTTGTCCATCAACTGACTTTTTAAGGAACCCCGTTTCGGAAGCCAGTTCTGTTTCCATCTTCAGGCACGGAAGGATTGAACCTAGTGGACCACTTAGAGTGAGTTATTAGGCACCACATAAACAATAACTTGTTAAGATATGGACCTAAGAACAGATCTAGTCCAAGGGTAGTAACAGGAAAAGGGCTATTCAAAAATTAAATATCAACTACACGCCTCAAAAATAACACCTAGACCAATCCACAAATTAAGAACCATAAAAAAAGCCACGGTCAGACTGATCAGACCACAGGCACAACACAAAAATCCAGAACACATGTATTCAAATTCTTAACACCATTAACCCCATCTGTGCAGAAAATCGCAAATCTTCATGGTTCAAGTAAGTTTATAAACCAAGAAATGCAAATGTAGTACTTAGTAAATGTGGACCATAATGACATGGCAGCACATCTCACCAGAATTGACTGTGAAGGGCTTTAAGAGGGCTGTATATCCGGCACAATGGATGGAACTGATGATATGATGTAGAATGTCAGTGAAGAGGATGGGGATGTTAGAAGTGAGTGTGAAGAAGATAAAGGTACCCAATGTAAAGATGGAGACAGTGACACTGATAGGTAAAGGTATATCGAATCTGACATGCTTTGTGTATTAAGTGCAGGAAATTAAGAGCAAAATAGTTTTTTAGCAGACTTTTATTTTGTAGGGTCGTCTTAGATTTGGATAAATACATTCTCCTTGGTGGACATGTTTTTCTGGGGGGTTGCCTTACATTACAGTTATCCTGCATTCAGGTAAATACGGTATATACATACTGTAAACGCAATTTTCTAAGCATGACTGATGTACACAAAGCAGCATATCAGAACTTGTTCAGTAAACATAACAAATAATTACAACAGGCTAAACACGTCAATTTTAAAATAACTTACATGAATGGTTTTCCTTCACAGATAAACTGTAAATTGAAATTTGACCACTGGCACAGAAGGTGATAAGCCTATCACGAAGTGTGTTGAGAAGAAGTACTTGAGCAGAGACCCGCACCATTTTCACAAACATATTATCTAATCTTGAATCTCGTGGGTAGATCCGGATCTCATCCCTGTTCTCCAAAATGCTATAACACCCCATCACAACGTGATCTCGCCACCACAACAAACCACCTGTCACAACAAAGTCCTTCTCTTGAGTCTCATTGCCAAACAACTTCCATTTACGAGACACCATTGAATAATGCGCCAATCCTGTTCTTCCAGCTACAGCTAAATTTTGACCCTCACAGTCAATGGCAGTGTACTGAAACAAACAAAACTTCAATAAACAAAGAGCAAAAAACCAAACAGTGACACCATATTCTAGGATGTGAGCTCACAGAAAATCTGACTGGAGAAAAATTAAACAGTAAACAACCAGACAAATGATCATTTACATATACGTCCGACATGAAAAGAAATAATGGACTGTCTATTGTTGTACCGATGGTTTGACTGAACTACTGCAGACATGAGAACTAAATTTCCATTAGGCCGTCACTGCTACATCAATGTTGATTTATACACAAATCGGGTAGCCTTGGGGTTAGACACAAGACTCACATTCACAGGGTATTAGACACTACACTGAACTGGATATGCATGCCAGTTTTCTCTGCAGAGATCCCACGTTTAAAACTCTAGAACTTCAAGAAGATCAGGCTCCAGAGTGTACTGTGTTACCCACACTGGATTAAGGATTCCTCCGCCATGGATCTCTTTTGGATACTGCTACTCCTCCGCCATGGATCTCTTTTGGATACTGCTACTTCAATAACAGGCCATAATTAGAAGCCATGCAAAATGGATTAGGAATGATTCCTCTCACAAAGATTCCTGTATCTTGTCACACAGGTGCAGTATAAGTGAAGGCATCACAAATAATTTCTCTGGCAGTGGGGTCAAATTAGTCTTTAGCTTAACAGTGACATTTACTGAACCACTGGAGTACACCTTGTGAAATTTGTGGAAAAATATTTCATAGACATAAGGTACATATTCTATACAAAAAATCATATAATAGTCAAACAATTACACCACAGCAGCAGTTCCAAACTCTGAGGTTAGAGCTAACAAACTGAACAAAGTCAATATCTGTTCTTTTGAAAAAATAAACATATAAATAGATCATTAAATAACCTAATTATTAATTCACAACCCACTATTTGGAGTGACATATACGAAAGACAGAATGTAAGTTCTACCACAAACTTCATGTTTAAAATTCAACACTTTTAGGCACATCTGCATTCTTATGAAAAGGACCCATTAGCTCTGTCATGTCCATCTGTCTGCATGTATCAGCTCAGCTCCCATCAGATGGATTTTTGTGAAAGTGAATTTCAGAGAATTTTACAAAAAGTTGGTGAGAAAATCCTAATTTCATTACAATGGGACAACAGTATAGAGCACTTAAAACCTACATGCATTTTGCAGTGTTGAAAGGGCATGTAGCTCAACAATACATGGAACAATACTAGAGAGAATGCACTGTTGCATTACTGTGGCAACATATTCATAATTTATACCGTTGACAGTAACACATGTACACTAGAATGTTATGTAGCATTAGTTGCATAATACACAACTACACACAGTACAATCCATGAGATTTAGGACCAATACTTTTTAAGTAACGGAAATAGAGCTATCTACCGGCCAACCCACTAAGTACTGTCAACCAACATCCGTTCACACACGGAGTTTCATTTATCTTCGACAGTGTATGAGTTATAACTTTTCTTGTAAAGTCAGTTTTCTTTGTACGTCATGGATGGTGGAAATGAAGAGCGAGTTGCCGTATAATTTTGTTTCAAAGCTGGTCTATCTGCGACAGAAACACTAGTATTGGTGTAAAGGGCTTTTGGGAAAGATGCTCTGAACTGATCAAACATTTTTAGGTGGTATTCATGATTTCGAGACAGAAGGGAGCTGGTAGAAGATTACAAGGGAGGTGGCCGTCCAAAATCGACTTGAACTGCGGTAAACATTGCTGCTGTTGCCCTTTTGGTCAAAAATGACCACTGAATTGCATCAAGAATGATAGCAGAATCTTTGAACATCCCCAAGACTGTGGTTCTTTGGATTCTGAAAGAGGATTTGGGAAAGGGACAGTTTGTTCCACAATCCTTGACACCTGCGCAAAGGGAAGATCGAGTCACAATTTGGCAAGACATTATCGCGATGACCGATGCAGACAAAAGTTTTCTTAACAAAATTATTATGGGAGATGAGACCTGGTGTTTTGTCTATGACCCTGAAAGAAAGTGACAGAGTTCTGAATGGGTTGGTGAGACATCCCCTCGACCAAAGAAACTGAAATTCCAAAGGTCCCGCATCAAGACCATGTTGATAATTATTTTTGACTCTCAAGGCGTAGTGCACAAAGAATTTGTACCAGACGGAAAAACAGCACATGCAGAATTTTATAAAGGAGTAATGGATCGCCTCCTGAAGCACATTCAACGGGTTGGCCCAGCTGCATTCTGCTCTCGAGATTTTGTCTTATTGCACGATAATGCACCCGCCCACAAAACTGCAAGTGTTTGTCAATTTTTGACCCAAAAAAAATGTCACAACCCTTTATCACCCCTGTACTCTCCAGATTTAGCTCCACCAGACTATTTTCTGTTCCCCAAGTTGAAAATGAAGTTAAAAGGACTCCATTTTGCAGATGTTGCTGAGATAAAAGAAGCCATAACTGATGAATTAAAGGAGGTCCAAAAAGAGGAATTTTCGGCAGCTTTTCAGAAACTGTACGACCGCGCAAAGTCCTGTATATATGCCAATAGAGCTTATTTTGAATAAAATAAGTATTTGTCTTCCTCACATGTCTTTGATTAAAAAAAAATCAGTCCTAAAACTTTTGGACCGCACTGTGTGTTTCCCATCAGTGATGTAACAACTCCAAACATAATTTTCTGTGATGTGTGAATGATGTAACAATGCAAATACCATTCTCTGTGCGATACAAACTAAGCCTTTATTAGGCGTATTCACATTCTCGCAAAGACTGCCTATTATCTTTGGTATGTTTGTCCATCCATCTGCACATATCAGCTTGGCCATCACTGGACAGATTTTCATAACTTATATTCCTTTATGGTCAATGGCAATACGCGTTGGTCAATTACGCAAATGGAATACACACTTCCATTTCCATAACAACAATGGTTAAGTGAATGTGCCACAATATTGCTTCACATGTACACTGCCCATCTTTTTTAACAGTAAGGAAACAGAGATTTTAAGGTGATAATTATGAACTGCTGACACAAGCAAATACAACCTAAGAGCATTGTCTGTTCTAAGGCTCTCTGACAGCAAGTACCAGAGATAATTACAGAAAACCATAAAAACTTGGTCAGAATGGAAGACATGCCAAATTCATTACAAAATAATTAGTTCAAATCTGGTTTGTAAAGTAGATAAAATAAAATAGATAAGTATATTTAAATTATTTAGGCTACAGTTCTGGTACAGATTATGTGAGAGGTAACAATGTAAAAATAATATTGAACAGGTTTTTAAACCATAGAAGGGATGGAACTACAGAAACATCTAAAATTCTACACAGGAAAACTCATATCCCTGCTTTTGTGTTGGCTTGAATGTTGAAGTAACAGGAACTAAAAATGAGAAAAATAACAATGGCAGATATGCATTTTCTCTTAAAAAGTCAGAGGAAACACAATAACAAATCACATACCTAATGAAGAGTTTAGAGAAAACCTAAGAATATCAGATATTTAAATAATGAGATACATTATCAAAAGAAACTGCAAGAAAAAATAAAAAAAAAACTGAAAAGTAAGTGCCAAAGATGACCTTTCAGGCTCTTAACCCTTCTATAAAGAAATAAATAGGCAGAGATTATGCAAGAGTAAAATAAAAAACAGACACATGTAAACACATTTTGTATAAGTTTTTGTAGTATAGATATTAAATAATGATATGTACCATACACTATAATGCCTGACAATAACACTTGGATTCAGTGTCTCCCTGAAGATGGACTGAAACAAGTGGGAGTACAATAAAATGAACTGCGGACCTTGAAGGTTTTTGTCTTCATTTCTTTAGTAGTGGTAATTCCTTCTCTAAAGAGTTAACAGCCAACTGACCATGAATGTTGCAATGCACCATACATTAAAACAAGTTATTGGTAAATTAAGGCATAGTTGCAAGTTGTTTTTCCAATGTTTGGATCATCTCAGGGATGACAATACAGGCAGGTCCCTTTTTATGCCAGGGTTATGTTCCAGAAAAATGCTGTGCAAGTCGAAATCATAAAAACTGAACATAAAACTCCCATTTAAAACAGCGTATTTCCTGGGGTTAAGGAACTGACATCCTCATACTACAAAGTGTATGACTATACCACAAGCAGACATACAGAACTGTAGAGTATACAGAGTGCAGAAAAACTCCATGCCCAAACTTTGTGAGGTGACAGGGGGGACCAAAACAAAGATTTATTGTCAAGCAACTACATGTCAGACATGCATCCTTGTAGTGCCACGGTCCATCAAAGTGGGAGTGACTAAGTTTGGAAATCAAGCAAAACCACTGAATCACTGTGAAAAATAAATTGTATTTTGTACCAGTTTACAGCAGACGTTCAAATGCACGGCCACCGACTGCGATAAATAGCCAACAATAACGCAGCGGAGACTGACGTTAGCACTCAAAAATGCCACGTTGCTGCCTAATGGTTGCTGTTGCCTCAACAATACAGGCAATAAAATCCTCTTTAGAATCAACATCTCAAAGCCACTTACAATGACTGGATTTGATGAGGCGGGCCTGTGGCTTGGTCTCCCAGTCACCGGACATCACACCAATGGAATTCTTCCTGTGGAGCCATATTAAAGCCTTGATTTACATGTAGCCATTTGATTCTGAAGAGGATCTCATTGCCTGTATTGCTGAGGCAGCAGCAACCATCAGGCAGCAACCTGGCATTTTTGAATGCTCATGTCAGTCTCTTCTGCGTCGCTGTCAGCTGTGTACGTTTGAACACCTGCTCTAAATTGGTACAAAATAAAACTTCTATTTCAGAATGATTCAGTGGTTTTTTTTTTATTTCCAACCTTAGTCAGACC
>Ga0268261_10004538_pt1 | contig 10419 bp, 4 predicted proteins | sample TergutNc150P1_FD_190353 | JGI IMG/M metagenome (GOLD analysis project Ga0268261, IMG submission 190353) | Nasutitermes corniger P1 segment gut microbial community from laboratory colony in Florida, USA - Nc150 P1 (SPAdes) (version 2) | ecosystem: Host-associated > Arthropoda: Insects > Digestive...
GGGGAGGTGTAATTTGTTACCAATTCAGACTAGATGTCCAAACATACAGGCACCCACCTTGATACCTAGTCGATGCCAAGTCCAACGCTGACGCCGACGCACCAGAGATTGACGTGTGCACTCAAAAATGCCAAGTAGGTGCCTGATGGTTGCTGCTGCCTCAGCATTTCTCTTCAGAATCAACTGGCCATTTGTAAGTCAAGTTTTTCACGAACATCTGCTCTTAATTGGTATAAAATACAACTTTCTTCAGAATACTTCAGTGATTTTGCTTGATTTCCACCCTTAGTCGGACCCATTATGATGGTCCGTGGCACTGCAAGGATGTATGTCGGACATACAGTTGCTTGACAATAAATCTTTGTTTTGGTCCTCCCGTATCACCTCACGAGGTTGCGGCATGGAATTTTTCCACACTGTGTATGTGTGTAGGTACCACTTTGAAATAAGTGTGTCAGAAAGATACCAGGAGCTTATTATTTGAATTGTTAGTCATATAATGGGGTTTGGTAAAGAACACAGTTCCTTATATGTAATAATTATTTATTTAATTTATTCTTAGTTTCAGAGTGATTCTTCTTCCTATTAGGATATATCCATTATTTGTACTTTTATGTTTTTTCCAGGTTACTTTGAATGAACAACTCTGCATACCTGGCAGTGAGTGTCCATATTCCTGTGATGTGTGTAATAAGGCATTCACTAATCAGAATAGCCTCATAAGACATCAACGTACACATAGTAATGAACGCTCATATTCATGTAATGTGTGTGGTAAGGCATTCAGTCGACACAGTAACCTGAAAACACATCAGCGTATACATAGTGGCGAGCATCCATATTGCTGTAGTGTGTGTAATACAGCATTCACTCAACAGAGCAGCTTGATAAGACATCAAGGCATACATAGTGGCGAACGCCCATATTCCTGTAGTGTGTGTAATAAGGCATTCAGCCAACAGAGTCACCTAATAACACATCAACGCATACATAGTGGCGAGCATCCGTATTCCTGTAGCATGTGTAATATGGCATTCACGCAACAGAGCGGCTTGATAAGACATCAGCGCATACATAGTGGCGACCGTCCATATTCCTGTAGTGTGTGTAATAAGGCATTCAGCCAACAGAATAACCTGATAACACATCAGCGCATACATAGTGGTGAGCATCCATATTCCTGTAATGTGTGTAACAAGTCATTCACTCATCAGAGTAGCCTGATAAGACATCAACGCATACATAGTGGAGAGCATCCATATTCCTGTAATGTGTGTCATAAGACATTTAGTCAACAGAGTAACCTGATAAGACATCAACGCACACATAGTTGTTAATCCCTGTATTCTTGTAATGTGTGTCATAAGACATTCAGCCAACAGTTTCAGCTGAAAACACATCAGTACATACATAGCGGTGAGCATTCATATTATGTAATATGTATAATAAGGCATTCAGCCAACAGAGTCACCTGATAGCACAACAGTGCATACATAGTGGTGTACATCCGTATACCTGTGATGTGTGTAATAAAGCATTTAGACATCAGAATAGGCTGGTAACACATCAACACAAAGTAGGTGGTGAGCTTCCATATTCCTTTGATGTGCATAATAATTTATTTATCCAACAGTATAACCGGATAAGGAATAAACATATACATTTGGTGAGTGTCTATATTCCTGTGATGTGTGTAATAAGGCATTCACTTGTGAGATTAGCTTGGTAACACACCAATGCCGATAAAGTGGCACACACCTTTATGTGTGTAATGTGTGCCGTAGGACTTAAGGCATCAGAGTAATGTGATAGCACATCAATGCCATTATTGTTGTAAGCATATGTTGTCCTATAATGTGAGTCAGTATTAATTATATTAGTCAGTGAAGAGTCATGACTACGTAAGTATCTGAGTCTCCATAGTGCTGACCATCTGGTTGCTGTCACATGTAATGTACTTGGTTGGTGTGTACAAGAATATGTTATAGAATTGCAATACTATGGTATACATGTGTATGTAGCAAGGAGTTTTCATTGTTACATAGTAGAGATGGTATGATGTATATCTTGAAAGTTTCTCCCTCCACCCCCTCTCCCTTTCTTAACTTTTGTCTTCCTTTTACTTCGCCCTTTTCCAGCTTAAGAGCAAAGCTGTAACAGTCAAGCCTCATCCATTTGCGGGCTGTTTCACTTTACTGCCGTCATGATGGAGGCAACAAGATCTTTAGAAATGATTGTCCTGCTCATTTCAGACCATAAAGCATCAAATCCCTGAGAACAGTATATTTCACAGCCACCATGAGAGTTGCATCAAGATTTTCTAAAAATCCTTTTGCTGTTAAATTACACCATTTTCTCTATTTATTTCTTTTTATTTTGTGCTTCAGGCTTAAATTTATCTCAGTAAGTTCATGTATAGATTTATGTTTATAAGATGACAAGATCTGTCAATGTGAAGGATGTAAGAGGAAAAAAATGTATGAGAATGCATGTGTACAGTTCTTGTGTGTGATAAATGTTACTATGGGCTCATCAGTAGTGAGTAAGAATTTTTGCAAAAGTAGTTCAGACTAGACTACTGTTTAGCACATACCAAATGGCATTTGGGCACACAGGAGTTAATGGGTTTGTCTGAAAACATGTAATGACTTTGTTTTGTGTGTTGCAATGTCTACACAGAAGGTTCAGTTATTTTACTGAATCTCAAACTCCACCATTTTTATTCTCAACAGTATGCACCAGGAAGTCTCGACTTGAATTTTTATGATATAGGCCTACTCCCCGACTCCCATCGAGGATGCACGCCTGACTTCATAGTTATCGTTGGGTTGTGCAGGTAAATGCCAAGAGAGTTTTTCAAATGACACACAGCTGCTTACTGGGACATGTTTTTTAAGTTGTTCACCAAATATCCTATCATCTGATGCTCTACAGCAGGGGTGACCAGCTAAATGAGCTGTGGGAGCAGCACTTTAAGAGGCACCTTAGGCAAGAATCATGTGTTAATCAATAAAATGTTTTCTCTTTATTTGATGGTTTGTTATTTTTGTGTCTTGGTAAGAACAGGGGCTAATCTGCCCAATCATGGTTGTCCTCAGTCTCTCCAGGGAAGCACCAACGCAGTATCTCAAATGGCATCATGACTGTACTGCGACAAGCTTTCCACTGTAATCTCTAAATATCATATAATCTGATGCATTATATTCTAGGCTATTGATAGTGCTATTTAATAAGCCAGACAAAAGTAAATATGTCTATAGTGCCCACCCATTGTTTAATGCTCTGATTAATGAACTAACTGAAGACATGGAACAGAGTCCTTGAGAAGCTGCTAGTTCCTGGCTATTCAAGAAATTCCCTGCATGATGTGGAACCTGAAGTTTCGTTCACATGTTGACAACACCCCGCATTTTATCTCAATTGCCAATCAAATTAATCTACTCCATGCCCTTCAGTCCTGCTTTAAGGTCCATTTCAATATTTTCTTCCCAGCTATGCTTATGTCTTCCAAGTGGTATCTTTCGTTCTGGGTTTTGTACCACAACCCTGTGTGTGTTTCTCTTCTCCTTATGATGGGACTGATAGATTGTCTCAAAAAGTTGGTATAGAATTACCAGTCTATACCATGTAAGATCCCAAAAGAATGCAGATCTCACTTGCACTGCAGTGGAAGCCTAAATAATGCCTTATGGAGGATCTCCAAAGATTAAGTGCCATGGTACAAAATTTAGTTGCCATGGCAACCTGGTACCCACAGTTTGTGCACAACTGATAATTACAATTGGTTTTTTGCCCTTGTAACATGTACACTGATTCCCTCCACTGATGCAGTTCTTATTCCAAGTGTAAATGATATGTTTATCTCATGAGGCATTGTTCTATCTTCTTGAATCATTTCTACCAGAATTTGAGCATATACCCAGTGATTTATAAGCTTGGAACTTCTCAATACCTGTCTTGTCCAATGCCATGGGCCTTGTGTACATATTTCAGTCTGCTTAACTGTATTAGTGTCAAGTGCAGGCAGTAAATGACAAGTGCATCTGCCACCTATTAAAAAGTACTGTGGGAACCTGATGTTCTTACCCTTTGTTTCAAGTTCCGTTGATTTTACTTTCAAATATTCCTATGTTTGTTGCTAAAATGCCTGCTAGTTTCACACCTTACATTGTTCAAATTATGTACATGAATTGGGCTTGGATCATGTGAACACTGAAAACTTCCCTGCTTCCTTTGGTCTACAGGTATTGAACAGCTTAATGAAATCTGGGTTGAAAAACAAAGCTACATGTGTGTAAGAGAGAGACTTGTAAAGTGCAAGGGGGAATGCATTGAAAGAGTTTGGAAAAATTGGTCAAGTAGACAAAGACCCAATGAATGGAGAAAATTAGACGTATGGCAGTGAGGGGATTTAAAGAAACAAGTCACTTCATAGATATAAGCGCACATGAAAAGTTCCTTCAGACAATAGTATGTGGCCACACTTTACATTGATATGTACATAATTCACAGATCCATTATTAAAACTACGTCGCACCGAATATTAAATAGGTCAATATAATACAATACATTACAAAACTGATCGCAAAATACAATATTGCAGTAGTCCAAGAGTTTGTACAGTTTACAATATGAGTATTACAAATTACTGTCTAAAGTTTTGCATGTGTACACAGTATGAAGACGACTGTTTTTTACTATTGTTCACAATCTTTCTTTCCTTAAAACTTTTAAATGTTTTTAGAGATTGCTTGACAAATTCATTTTTTGAAAAGAAGCATTATGAGATTTTTTGTGTTCTTGAAGGTCATTGTATTATCACGTAGTTGTACACTGTGTTGTAGAAGCGATTAAATATCCTTATTGAAGGACAGCACACACCCTTTTGGAATGAAGACAGTTTTAGTGATTGTAAATGATGATGATTTTTGTCACGTGTCTTTGCTATGAATTGAAACACTGTCATACATTTGGGTTACAGACAAAAAAGAAATATCACGGCCATCAAATGCTTTCAGAAACACACGATTTACCGAGGTCGGCAATGAATAGTTAAGGGAAATCATCAGTGAAATGTAGTATTAAATATCTCGGCTATAATGCCGAAAGAATCGTTTGCGCTGCCAATGTTGGCAGCACCTTAAGTACGTGCACAGTTGTAAATTTTGTTCTGAAATTGAAATAGATTTTGACAGTTCTGTCGACGTGCACAACTAAAGCGAAATGTGTGTTTAGGTCCAAACAGACTCCTGAAACGTGTAAGGACGATCAACCGATTGGTTCTTCTTCGTTGGGTACGAACTCCTACCATCACGCAGCGAACTCAGTGCTGACACGGATTAGAGATTTTTTTTTTCTCCCCCAAGCAGTGCTGTCGTGAGTCATATGCTACACGCGTTCTCGGGAGTAGTAATCTGTGCTTCAACACCCCACTAATCCATGCTGCAAACAGTCTGTTATCCGTGAGGTGTCATGTTGGCTTCGTTGGTGATTGGCGGGATTAGTAAAGTAGCAGAAATACGAATGTATAAAAGCGAATATAGGAATAATTCCAAGTTTTCAGTACTCTGTTAAAGTATTTTATTTAGAGGCAGTGTGTTTTTTTAGACACTCTGTAGTTGAAATATATGTGAGATCGTATCCTGTTATATGTGTATACTGAAGGGAAGTGTTCAAGATGTCAGATGAAGAAAATGTAAATCTTCATTTCGTAGTTCCGAAAGGGGTTAAGAGTGAAAATCTTTGCTCAGACGATATGAAAATGGCCTTTCAGGTGCGAATATTTCTGGTATTACGTATTTTATTGTTGTGTTCCAAGGGTATTGTACTTTTGTTTGCACATTGTAACAAGTAGATTACCTATACCCATATCTTTGCAGAGTTGTGTGGAACATGAGCTATCACCAAAGTGGATCTTAGAACATAATTGTGCCTCTCTTAAGACATCCAAGCAAGATGTGTTTGTGTTTCAGCAGTTTGAAGGAGACATATTTTCTCAGTATCGGAACCGAAAGTGTGTGTAAGTATGTGTGTATATGATCATTGTTTCAGAAGTTTTTGGCATTGAAATACATATGCCTTTCGAAACACTTTGTAACTCTGTGCAGTCGTAAATTGTAATATCTTTAGGTTTGCAGTTTTGGAATATGTGACAACGTCTTAATAGGGGCGAAGTCCAGATTAACATCACATCTTTGATATTTTCTTAGACATACTTTTACTTACCTTTATTTACTGACACCCTGAAATACTGGTACTTGTCATTCAAAGCAATATTTAAAAGACAGTGGTCCACTACAGCTATGTGTAATGTATTGTTTGGCATTGATGATAGTTTGCTAATAGGGACAACAGTACCATTTAAGGTTGGCAGGATTCATAGTGTTTGTAACATACATTAAAATTGGCAACATACCAGGAACCTTTGGCTTTGAGACGTGGCATATACATATGCTTTTATAACAGTGTAGGAAGCAAAGTGTAATGAAACGTGACACCTCAAAGCATAACCATTGTAATGTGAATGCTCTGCTTCATGTTAATTTTCACTGGGTAAAAAGAAACCTGAAATCATAAAGTTTCTGTTACTTGAATGAAAACTCAAGGATGTACATGCGTTGAGTAAGATTTTTCTTTTGTTATCATATATGCAAGCATAATTGTGGTGTAACTGGTATTGTCATGTATACTGGATACCAGGGTTGACAGACTGTCTGTTGCTGATTTTGATCTCACCTATACACCAGTCTATACTGCAGTGAATACTGGATCATAAATATTCTACTTACATTGTCATTTTTATGTAAATTTATTGTTTTGGGTATAAAAGAGTAGTCTATGAAGGTGATAGTGAATAAAGGTCAAATAACCTTTGCCAACACATGTAGTAAGAGCAGGTAAAGTTATTCAGTAATTTGTTTTTGTAGTATTCAAGGTTATGGTTTTGGTTTGTGTGTTTTTAGACCAATGTGAGATTATAAGTTCCAGCTGTTATTGTGTATGTGTATAAAGCCTTAGTCTCACTCTGATACTGTAAAACAAAAACTGTATTGAATAGTAAGCAATATACAATGTTTGTCGCTTTACACAATTAATAGTCTCACTGTGATGCATTTAGTGAACAAACTATTATAGCTAACCTGGATCAGAATCATTCCTGAGAAGTGAATATTTCTTCAGCTAGTCAAGAGACTCCCTGCATTTTGTGGAACCGAAAGGCCCCTTACCGTGTTCACAAGAGACCTCCAATTTTCCCTATCCTGAGCCAGATGAATATAGTCTGTGCCTTCCCATCGTATGCCTTTGAGATCAGTTTTAAAATTATCCTCCCATTTGTGTCTAGGTATTCAAAGTGGTCTGTTTTCTCAAGGTTTCCTCTCTAAAACACTGTTTGCATTTCCTTTATTTCCCAAATATGCCACATATTCTGCCCATCCCATTCTCTTGTCAATTAATGATCCCAATTATATTTGATCCTTGAGAAGGTTAACATCCATTTTTGTGAGCAATTTGTGCCTTTTTCTCGGTCTTTCTATTTAGCAGTCTGGATTGTACCCTTAAGTAGTAACATTAACTCTCCCCTTGCAGGACCCTATTGTGCATATTGTGTGAACATATTCATGTGTCATTCAGCTGCATAACCTACATAACTGAAAATTGCTTTACTGTTCCTTAGGAACACATAGTAACATATATCTAAGAATATAGTATAATTTTTTGATGTTGCAGTTCTGTTTCTGTAACACACAACAGATTCAGTAAAATCCTTGCTGAAGTTTCCTTAGGGGACCAGTGGGTTTGGAGACTGAACTGAGGAAATTTGGCAATGAGGCTATTGATTTGCGGTCATTAGAGTTGATGATTATATGAGGGCAAAATGTACAGTTTGCCTATATCAGCCACCAGCCATTCTATCCAAGTTAATGCCTTTGTTATCATTAAACCATGTCTTTGCTGTTGTCATGTAGTCTGGGGGCATGGCATGGGTAATTTAGAAACCTTGTTGCTGTGCATAGGTTTGCAGGTTTTTTTAATTATGAATGGGGTATTAAAGAACTGAGAATTTAAATGAAAGATGAACTTTTAGATATATAGTAGAATACATATTTAAGGTTTTCCAATTTAAGAGTATCCCGCATTAAGTTCACTTTTTGTGACCCCAGCCAAAACCCCGTATAAATATTTTTTTTTTTAAATTAATGCATCTTGATTTTGGGTTTTTCCTACCTTCATGATGTGACAGTTTGGCCCCTCCACCATTTTGGAGCCTCAATTTAGGGTTTTCATAAATACTGCCATGATTGTGTGCAATGGAAGTAAAGCAATGTCAGAATAAAGTATGGCGTTGCAGCTGTGTACTATAAATTCTTGAGAGTCAGTGTACATGTGGTCCAAAAGCTCATGGCAGGGACTGTTTACATACAAGCATGTTTTTGACTGAACACTATTATTGTGTGGCAGTGAATTGTGCATGCGATCTACCTTATGATCGGTCATCATACGTGATACTGCTACTGAGGGATGCATTGTCAAGTGTTATTCTCTTTCAAGAACTGCTGACAGAAGAATGGACATATAGAATGTCTTGTGCTCTAAAACCCTAGTTTTAGTTAATTTTTTAAATTTTTGTTTGGTGTTCTAGATAAAATAAATATAAAGATATACATATCAAGTATGGATCGAAGATAAATGTTATTAAATTTAAATTTAGAGTGGATATAATGTTTGTGTGTTTTGTTTTTTCTCAGTTTAACCTATAAAAAGCTTGGCTGTTTGGAAAATCTTAAATGGGATTGTACAATACCTGTATTTTTGTTCATAAGCTGAGAGATTAATGCCAGGACTCTGGAGCAACTGTGCTGCTATAAACCAATTAATCTGGCTTTTGGTGTACTAATTTTACCTAAGAAGTCTGACTGCTTGGCTGTGCGTTTGACTGTGTGAGAACTTCATTACCATCTATGATTCTGTCCATTCATTGTTGCTTTCACAACTGATATTGAAATACAGTGATGTGCTACTATATTTTCTTCATTATCTTCACACAGATTAGGACAATGAATATTTTCTGTTTTTAGCAGGTTGCTAGGACCTCGATGTCTCCTGTCATGTCTAATCGAAGGCTTGCCTATTCCAGACAGCAACTCTCCCATTTACACAACAGCAATGCGAGGGTTGGTTGTTACCACAACCAACTTCTCTGGACAAGAAAAAGTGAGTGATTGACACAGAAGGAGTTTCATTGTTCTGTCTTTATTTTTCAAGGGAACTTTATTGCAACTCCAATAATGCCAATAAATCATGATGTACGTATATTATCCCACACTGGGTCATCTTTGGGGGCTTCTTGTGTGGAGAAAGAAACTATAAAGTTTTGGGGCCAAATTGTTTTAAGAGATATATTTTTATGTAAAATTAAGCTAGTTCCACTACTACTTTACAATAATTGTAAGATTTTACCTTATGTATGATGCTTCTGTATAAAGGCAGGTCTTGTTTTACATGATTTCATTTTGTGTGATTTTGCTTTGATGCACCTTGAAAATTTACTTCACTTTTCAAATTTACATGATAAATTTTGGTTTAATGCGATTTGACAAAGACAATCTGTGTCCACACTTATCTTCTGTAGGAGGCTAACAAGTAGTGACATCACTGTCACGCCATCAGTCACATGCATGGATTGATTATGTTGGTGATATGATCATGTGGCTGATTTAGTGTTCTCTGCAACGGCGTTGGCTTTTCTTGCCAACATGAATGAGAAATGTAAATCTACATCACCTAGTGCAATCCAAGTGAAAAACTGGTGAAAGACAATTGGTATTGAAGAGAAGTTTAAAAAAAGTGAACAAATTATTGGCATATGCTATAATGTTAGATTCACTGTTAGTAGCATATGTACAGTTTGTGGTAATGTTAATAGAATTAAAGAAAGTGCTAAGTGCTGAGATAACATTAAATGCCAACAGTCTGAAACAGAGCGTGTTGGTTTATGTAGCAAGATTACCACAGTTCTGTTGGAATGAACTGTACCAAGAACTATGGGTGTAAATCTCTTACATTTTTATTGCATTGGGGAAAAAAAAATATATATATATATATATATATATATATATACTGTATATACAGTATATATATACTCTACAGGCCTGTAAGTCCACTAGTGGTATAGTCATACACTATATAGGATAAGGTTGTCAATCCCCTAACCCCCAGGAACACAATGTTTAAATGGGGTTTTGTGTTCAGTTTGCATGATTTTGATTTGTGAAACATTTTTTAGGAATGTAATTCTGGCATAAAATGAGACCTACCTGTATTTAAAATGGAATTATCGGTAATTAACTTTTAAAACCTTGTATTTACATTATTTCATTGTGATTGTTTTGCAGTACTTTTGTGTGTGTGTGTGGGGGG
>Ga0268261_10004539_pt1 | contig 10418 bp, 7 predicted proteins | sample TergutNc150P1_FD_190353 | JGI IMG/M metagenome (GOLD analysis project Ga0268261, IMG submission 190353) | Nasutitermes corniger P1 segment gut microbial community from laboratory colony in Florida, USA - Nc150 P1 (SPAdes) (version 2) | ecosystem: Host-associated > Arthropoda: Insects > Digestive...
GTCTCTGCGACGAGCTGATCACTCGTCCAGAGGAGTCCTACCGACTGTGCTGCGTCGTTGTGTGTGATCTAGAAACATCAAGAATAGGTGCTCCATATATATACAACGTTAGGCTCCTAAGGGTTAAGCAATGATGGAACTGACATGTCTCTCACAAAATATGTTATTCAAGCAAATCAGAAGGGATGTAATAATAAGTAATTTATGATCCTGATTTATTAGTTGAGGATTCTGCAGGTAATGTGTGTAGCAGATAGAAGAACTACAACATGTTGTGTGATTAAAAATAAAGAATTTAAGTCAATGAGTGTGGTAAATATAAATACCATTTTAGCTGCACTTAATGCCTTGAGATTAATATGTGAATGGTGTATAATTGTTCATTCTAAGTGATTAAAAGGGGGGGGGGCATAATTGATTGACATAGCCTATTAATCAGTCACAATAAAAAGTTGGAGAAAGGCTGTGTTTCGGTTATGTGGTAGGGCAAACTGTATGGCATTTGGGAGGCTACTTCTTGAGCAAGTGAAATCACTGGATTCCAAGCTTACGGCCATTATACCAGTGTGGTATATTCACGCAGCAAAGAACGAACGTGAATATGCAGGAGTTTGCACGTTGTATGGTTTGGAACTACAATCACACTTTGGTGTTTGTAATTCAAGAAAGAGTTAATACTTAAAACCATGCTTTTTGAAAGCAGGTCTGTTGATCAAAGGGATTGTGTAGATGAATGATATGCCTTCAGTCTGGCCATTCTTTTATGTTACTTTATGGATTATTATATTTTAGGTGGTAGATTTAGAAAATACACTACAAAAATCCTACAGTTTTCATATTGAAACATGACAACACAATGAGGCTGAATGCCAACATAAATTGACATTGTCATGCAAGCATGGATCCCCAGAAAACCAGAATGTATTGCAGTTTTGGTGTAACTAGCCATGAAGCGTTCTTTATCGTGTACCAGATCTGAAATGTGCCACCTACTTTAACATTAAGAAACTGTGCATTTTTCCCGCAAAGTGTATCTGTTTCACATGATTCTCACAATAACAGCTATTATTTTCTTAAATACCATCAATCAGTTTGTCTTTTTAATGGAGACCTTGTTTACTGTGAAGTGGGAATTACGATTCAGAAGATTATAGGGTACATTCTTTGCATTAGGGTACTGTCAGTGTCTGTTCCTTCCACTGAGACATTATTTTAGACAAATGTAAAATAAAAAATGTAAAAAACCAAAAGGACGAAGACACATAGGACGACCGAGGAAGAGATGGAGGGACCAATTTCATTTTGAGGATACAAGGAACAGGAATCAAACCTAATCCTTCCTGAACATGATGATGATGTAAAATGATTCCCCTGTTTGAAACTAGACACTCTTTAGTATAGAAGGTTGAATGCAAGGCCATAGTGGGCCATGTTTTTCTTTTCTGCATACATATCCTCATAAAGAAAAAAAGAGTTACAAATACAGTGTATTGAATAAAATAAAATATATGGTACTCTGCATATTTTGGGGTGACTATAAATTGAGTGAGAAGTTTGATTACATTTTGCTGGATACAGTTAAGGGTGTGGGATGTTATTGTTTCTTGTGCTTGCATTTTTCCTTTCCATTAAATTCACATTTTGTAATTGTATGTCATACTAAAGTTTTGGTTGCAATTTGCCTGTGGTAGTGAAACTCGACTGTGGGCCAGGATAGTTCGGTCAGTATAGTGGCTTGCTATGGGCTGGACGGTACAGTGGGGGATGAGATTTTCTGCACCTGTCCAGATCTGCTCTGGGGCCCACCCAGCCTCCTATGCAATGGGTACTGGGTCTTTCCCAGGGGTAAAGCGGCCGGGGCATGGCATTGACCACCTACCCCCATCTAGTGCCAAGGTTAAAGAAAGAGTAGAGTTATACCTCTACTCCACCTCTGGACCTTCGTGGCATGTTACAGGGTGAACTCTATCTTTACTTTTACTGAAACTCGACTAGATTGTACTGAAACGTACTGGCCGTTTGTGTGTCTGATCATTATTAAGAAACCAGGAAGCTGGAATTTAAAGATTTTCTTCAAATGGACAGCAAAGCCCTGTAGTTCTTTCATTGTAGGCAGTAGCAGTAATGTTTCATACATGCTTGGTTGAAGTATTTTTGAGCACTCTCTGTTCATATATCATGTTATAAAAATGGGCAACCCAAACGTATCTACATTTTATTCATTTAATTAATTGCATTTAATATGCTATGTTATTTGTTTTTTTTTAACCCGTATCCTGCTAACGTGGAAAATAAGTTGAGCTCCTAATAATGCCAGTAAATGGCAGATGGGATTTAATTCGGCGTTTAAAGGGTTAATATATTTTATGACACTAATCAAGAAGAAATTGTGTAAATGTTGTAAGACACTTCTTTTACGTTTTTTGAAGTGCTAGATATGTTTTGCCTTGTGACTTTACGGTCAATCAGGTTATTTGAGTAACTTAAACTTGATGTGGCATCATTGCTTTCTCACTGATGACAATTTATTCATTTTGATTATTACATCCAGTGTGATGTTGAGCAGCAGGATTCCCTCCATGCTATTTTACACCACCACTGTCAGTTACCTTATTAAATTAAAGAAGGCTGCTTGTATGACTGATACCCTTTTGTGTGAGAGAGGGCCAGTGCAAGATATCACATGATACATTTCTTCGAAGTCAGGTAATGGGAAGCAGTGGATTTAACTGGTGGTTGTAACAGTCAGTGTTTGGATTGCTAGAAAGTAAGACCTGAATGTTGTGGGTAGGGTCATATATGATTTTTGCAGTTGTATAATGTGAACATGATGACAGTAGACTTGTGGCAACTGAATTGACTGGACCAAAACATGATGAGTCAAAATGTGGAACTGCTTGGTTATTTGTATATAGGGAATGTCATGACATGTATATATTATGATTTGTTACTTGAAGATTGGACGTAACTCTGACCTGATTTCACTGTATAGCTTCCTGCATGTAAGCAGATATTTTATATAAATTGCATATCTGTAACCTGTGGATCCAAGTAATTTGGAGAACATAGCATGTGTTATATATGACATCTTTATAAATAAATAAAACCTTTGAGGCACATCTGAATCTCTGAACAATGTTTTAGAGCAAGAATCTTTTATTACTATTTCTCAATGAGATCTTTTGATGTAATGTGCATTACAGTCTGATGTGAATTAGAATATTTAAATGTTTTTACTGTCCAGTTGGCAACACAACTTTTGATTTTCATTTGAAGTGTGCAGTGCCTTTGAAGAATGTTATCATTGATTGTGGTGGTGTGGTTTTGCACTGTGTAGTCTTGGATGTGATACCTGTGTTCAGGTGAATCTACTGCCTGCATCTTTATGGTTAAAGTGGTTAGTGTGAGGATGTGTCTAGGTTTTATCAGCAGGTGGAGAAGGAATGTGACTACTGAGAAATAAGGGTGGAGGGACTTCGTCACATTGACCTGGAGGTGTGGGCAGATTCCAAGCTCGTACTGGGTCAAAACCCAGAAGACCAAATTCACAACACATATTGCTGTGAAAACCAGAGAGTTGAAACATTGTCTTGAAACAACTTTTGGGGTATCTTAAAACATTTTGGTGTAGGCAGCATGTAGATGATGATGATCTCACTTTTCTTCATATGTGAGTCATCTGCAGTCTGTACTGTTCTGTGTCTCAGGAATTACAGATTGTCTTAACATACGTTAGTGATTCAGATGTAACAGGCAGATCCTTGTTGATCTCTTCATGACATTTTGAGAAATATATTTCTTTAAGAAAACTGATCTGTATGCCATATTCTAAGATGGTGCACTTTGCTCAGCCCTTGTTTGTTACTTTCAGTGTTTGAAAGAATATCTAAAACTTAGGCTGTAGACCACTTTGGGTGGTGGAGATGAATGTTTCGTGGACCGTAACTTTCTGTGTTATTGGGGGTTGATACAGCTGGAGTGCTGAAAATGTCTCATATTTATATCTGCCTGAAACCACTGCTGGGAACTAGTCATGGGTGCTAATCAATGAAGTTGAATACTTGATGTGTGTGGCCTTGCTTTTCATTTGACCCCTGTTGTCTACTTAAGCATGCTTGTTACACGCTGTTATGCCTGACTCAGATGGAAACCTCCATCTTTTTTGAAGTTTGTGGGATGTGGTCAGATCCCTTTGGTTTCTCTTATGAGGTGTTGCTTGCTGTATCCGATGAGGAGGTCTGCAACATCAAGCTGCCCAGAAACTTTACCTTCAGGCATGGTACCATCTGACAAGTGTGCTTAGGCTGACCAAAGATGCCAATTGGAAAACAAGGCCAGGCACAGCAGTTACTTGACTTTGCACAATGGTTAGTGCCAAGCCACATGCAGGTGTAACTAATGGCTGGTCATGCAGTCATATCAGGCCCCCGATAGTGGAGAAGGTGATTGTGACAGTGTGGTTTGAACGATTTGATGTGGCTGCTAATGTGAGAAGAATGATTTTGATGTCTGATACAGCTTTGCATCGTAACTATTAATATGTTTCATGCATAAGTACATAATGCTTAGAGTGTCCCTCAAATAAAACAAGCTATTAGACCATTCAGGCAAGCAAAGACAGAAGGCATAGATAGGACATGTAAGCATTCAATTGTACTGCTGTATTCTGAAACCTACTAGGCCTAACCTCTTATGTAGCATTTTTTAATTTTTCCCTGATTCAGTGTCTGTCCTGGAAAAACTGAGATCTGTAAGTCCTCTTCTATGCTGTTTGAGCCATTGCATGTCACTGCTGGCACCCAGAAAAGTCCATTCTGCAGCTTAATGTGAAGCATGTGCAATAACTTTAGTCAGTTTTTGTACTTTTTATGATTATTGCTGTCAGTAGATGGCAAGGGATGCACAGAATTTCCAAAAATGTGTGAATCACTTTAAAATTCTAGGTGCCAGGAAAATTACAAAAAGCAAGTTCCATACTGATGATGCACACACAGTAGGTGCCACCATACAAAATTTAGGCACCCTGTTATATGCTATGTTGTAGCTGAAGAACAGCTGTCAATTGCTGATTGCTGTAATCATTATCATGATCTGTGTAACTTACACCTGCATTTTTAAAAATGGGTGATTTTCCAAGTACATTAAATAATAATTGATACAAATTTATTGTAGGGGTTTTTATTAAGCACTGGATGCAATGCATTGTATCCTGACACAGTGGACCAACTGATATAATACGTGTACATAAATATGCTGTGAGGGGACCATCAGCTTGATTTTAGTGCATGCCACCGCACTGGACATGTAACTGAGGATTAAACGGTGTTGGGTCATTCTTTTTCTGTATGCATATGACATGCAGTTCATGCAGATCTTCCTCTGATCAAATTTATTTTACAGATTTTTTCTGTAAAGCTGTAAAATAGGCATAAACTCTGTTTGTGTACCATTCAGTGGTTTCTGGCAGCCTTAAGTAACTTAAAAGACTTAGCTGACCAGGATTGTGTTTTGTAAGTAAACTGTGGGTAATATAAAAGTATGAAACAATACATTGAAGTTGATTGTAGCAGCTGAGCTTTAGATCTTCAGACTTGGAATATGGCCTGCATGGTTCAAATTATTTCAGACTGTAAAAAGGTACGATTCTTTTCTTTTGCAAATTCTGATGAGACCTACGTAGACTTGATGTGCTTCCATTTTTTTTGTAAGTATTCCTTTGGCGTGTATAAAATGTAGCTGTAAATTATTGTAATCATAAACATATGTTTTGTCGGGGGTATGTAGTTGGCTGTCTAAAGAACTGACACACACACAAAGTGGTTGTAGTCATGTAATGTTAATGGTGTAATAGGTGTAATTGCAAGAGAATATGTAGTTACATCATGTCCAAGTGTGAGGATATGTTATGCTACATGCATCGAATGTAGTGATGGCCATTCTTTGATTTCATGTGGCAAACAGAGAAAACACATAATTTTTATGGTCATTTTAATTTTGGAAATTTGATGTGAGCTATGTGAAGAATCTTGACAATGTCTGTCAAATTATTGTCATGTGGGGGGAATATTACATTTAAGGACAGGTGTGGGTTCCCACCTGTAGGGAGTTGATGGAGTGCGTTATGATGATAGATCTGAGGATAATGTTTTGTACCCTCTTTACCATTACAGAACATGAAGGACTTGAATACAGTCTGTGACTAAGATGACATGTTGCATGTTCTGTAGGTCTGCTTTCTGGTTGGTTGCGTGATTGGTGGGGGGGGGACTCTCATCAATTTTTGCACCACAGTCATTTTGTGGTCTGTTGTGCGTCTGTTTTCAGAATTTGTTGCTTGATATTGGGTCAGTAACATACATTTGATCACAGGACACCAAAGTGAATAATTCTGCCTTCTGGCTCAGAGGACAGCCTGGTAGCTTAGTAATGGAGTAATCCCTTCATGTTCTGTCTCACTTTGGATATTGTGCCCTAGGTAACTGACCTAAGATAACTGATTGTCATTTTTATCAGTATTGCATGTCTGTAAATTATGAAAACACATTGTCAGTGGTTGATTTGAGCTGCAGGCTATACAACTTGTTACCATGTTGTAGCATAATATTACACATAGATGGCAGTAGGAACCACTTCATGCGGTTTTCGTGTGTGACATAGTGGTTCACATACAGATACTGTTGCTGTGATGTGAGATCACATAAGTGTACTGTTTGGTGTAATTTAAATCCCAGAAACAAAATTGTTTTTGTCTGTGGCATAATATGCTGGTGTTGGTACTGTAACATTTTCTGACTTGCAGACCAGAAACTGACAGACTGGTAGCCAAAAGGATAATTTGTGTGCTGAGTATTTGAAGTATTAATGAAAAGGCATTGGAACCCAGACAGTTGCATTACTGACATTGGAACTTCAGCACTTTCAAGAGTGTTTGCTTATGAAAAGACTGAGACCTGTTTTGTAGTTTAGCAGTCGGAAACTTTTTTTAAAACTGTAGCATCAGTAGTTCCATTTGTTAAAACACAAACAAGGTGTTATCAAGTTTATTTGAGCATTGTTCTGTTGTGTAAAAAGAGTAACCAAGTCATATATTATTGAATTTGACATTGGAAAGTGTAGTTGAACAGCATCTTTCCACAGTATAATATTGCAAGTATATGTACTATATGACACTGGTTTCCCTTCCTTGAACTGTGTGTATCATTTTAGGAGTCAAAGCAAAACAAAGTCGGCGAGGTGCGCTGCTCATTCTCTGTATCGATTTTTCATTAGGTCACTTTATGTTGTTGATAGCCAGTGTGTCAAAAGAAAATATTGAAGGAAAAGCATAAAACTGAAGTTTGCAGTTTTGAGAAGCAGTTTGTGAAAATAAATTAAAGTGGTTTTAAATTCATACTGTGCCGTAGTTCAGGCAGTCACCAGATTCTCAAAGCAGAGACCTGAGTTCAGTCTCAGTGGAGTTCCTGTATTTATGGTAGACAGCATGGCACTGGGCAGGTTTCATTGCACACACTTTGGTTTTCTGATGCCAGTTATCACAGCTGTGCATCATAGTTCGTCAGCCATCCACATTCTGTACGTAGCTGCATTTGTGGTCACATTACCAAAGTACTGCTGGTCATACCACCCCCAGGAGCAGGAGAAGCACCTTGATGAAACATGTTGGACCTAAGTGTGTTACGAATTCTATTCTTAACTGGCAGTTAAACCAAAATCCATAAGCAGGTTTATTATGATGGTTTCCTGTAGGTCCTTCTGTTGTATTTAGGTGTTCACAATCACACTTTGCATTTTAGTGTACAGTAGTTCAAAAAAACATGAGGCAGTGTGTGGTCTTTATACACTACCATTTTGCAGAAGAGATGCCTTACTGGCATTTACTTTACAGTTTATGTTATGGAAATGGCAGCTAATGGAGGTGTTAAAAGTACAAATTTAGACTTACTTTCTGTTTGCTTCAAGGACTTCCTCCTGCATGCCACACTGAATATGCTATATACTGAAATGGAAATTGTTGCCAGTAAAATTTCAGTTCTTGAGGGGTTTGATTGCTGGCCAGAGCAAGAGAGTTCTATGTTTTTCAAAATGTTCAGTCCAGTGCTGGGACCCACACATACTCTTTTCATGAGTGGGTGCCAAAGGCTTTTCTGGGTTGTGATGTGGCCAGGGAGTGAATTTGACCATTTGCCTCCATCTTGTGCCAAGATTAATAATGTGTGGAGTTTCTGATGTGCTCCAGCATATACCTTTACATTATGCAGAGGGACAGCTACAATTTAGATGTGTGTGTTGGAACGTTTATATCTCATATTTTTTATTATTACAGAATTTTGAGAAAAATGCCATAAGTAATTCTGGAAGTGAGGGGAAGTAGATGTAACTACAGGAATTATGTTCTGTGAGAATGCTCTGTTTACATAAAATTAGTTACACAGAAGTGCACTATTGTATCAATAAAACAGTAATTTATACTGTGTAATAATAACACCTTGTACAACACAAAACCTGTCATTGTGGTTGTTGAAACAGACGAGTGGGAAATTATGGTCTGTATGTACATATACTTGAGCAAGGGTCAGACCGTCACTCTTAGAATTTAATGTCATATTGTCATGATCAAGAAAATTATAGACATAGATTTGTCATGTTTCAGCAGGTATTTCAGAATGCTCAATTAGTATGTTAGAGCGCAAAAAGAGATATCTTTTGATAGTTTGTAATTGCATTAATTCTAATTAATCTTTCTTTGTGATTATAGGTCATATGTAGATAATTGTTTTCAAAGTACTTTTTCACATGCTCAAGTGCCTTCGTTCTACAGAAATCAAGAGGTTAAGAAGGTAACTGAAAAACTCCTCTTTCAGAAAGTAACTATTAAATAAACTGGAATAATTGTCAGTTTTGTTATATTGTATTATAATTAGATGGCTCATAATTTTGTATGCGTAGGGGAAGAGAAGATGAATATGGTAAGACACAGTGTGTGTTACTCCATTATGTATGTATGTTATACATTGTGGCAATTTCTCCCTCCCCCCTCTTTTTTGTAGGGAAGGGGGGGGGCAGGTGTTATTAATTTTTGTATGAAGAAATGTTGCACAGGTTGGATTTATGTAGGAAACTTTGCTTTGATACCAAGTAAACTGTATTTTGTCACTTTTATAAGTGTAGCTTTGTGTACCAGAAACCAGTTTTCTGTCCATAAAGTGCCCATACACAGAACTGTTTTGGCATAGTTGATGTGCACTGGTCATTAAGTTTACCAACTGAGCATACTTCATGTGCAGTTTCCAGTGTTCAAGGTTTTTACAATTTATAGATGGCCTTTGCGTTTTTATTCATTACTTTTTTAGGAGTCTGAATTTGCAGCACCAGACTGTTTTGGAATTGTGTGTGGGATTTGACCTTTAAGTATGTGCATTGCCAAATGTGAATGCACATAGGAAAAGACCCCTAGAAATTCATTTTATGTATTTAGGCAACAAGGAAATTCTGTGCATTTTTTAAATATGGCTCATAATTTTTCTTATTTTACAAAAAAAAAAATACCATTTGTTTCACAATTTTATATATTTTTTTCAAATGATATGTTTTTCATAAACCATGTACTGCAATTTAAATACCCATCCTAGTTTGCTAATGTTAAATTTCAGAACTGAGGAATGGTATCTTGGGCTGGATGCATCGTATCGCCGAAGTTTGGCTCTTTATTTTATTTTTCAGACTGTGTAAATTTAATAGCTGATTTCAGCAGTCTTCCTTCTTTAAAGTTTTAACTACAAACACTGATACTGACAGGGAAAGCTGCTGGTTATTGGGCAGAGAATGGATATTCTTGCTTGTGGGTGTTAAGGCAAATTTGCTTTCTGGTGGCAGAAGTGAATATTACTATTACCCTATTATGTTTATATCTGGCATCATCCTACACAATACTGCATTCAGTGTAAATGCAGTCTTGTACTATGTTCAGTTCTTCTGATTAATGCAATACATTGTAGGTCTAAAGGACTGCATATCCAGTTCTCATGTAATCAGAATGTGGGTTAACCGAGTGTAGCCTAGAAAGAGCCTTAAGCAAAATTTACTTTGAACACTCGGAATGCTGATGCCACTTGATTGCAAATGGCAGGATTATCGTATTGAAAGGGTTTTTGTAATGTAGTTTAATGGTTTTGTGAAAGTGTACCAGCTGTTGCAACTGTTGTATGTTTTCTTAATTGCGGAACAGGATGCTGGCTTAGTTACTTGGGCTGTTGATTGTGGGAAAGATGCCTCTTTTTTGTGTTTGACTTAATCCTTAAAACCCTGAATTAAATCCCATCTGCTATTTGCTGGCATTATTAGGAGCTTACCATTTTCTCCACGTTAGCAGGATAAGGGTTAAATCATTAACCCTTAGGTTACTAATGTCATATATATAT
>Ga0268261_10004540_pt1 | contig 10417 bp, 7 predicted proteins | sample TergutNc150P1_FD_190353 | JGI IMG/M metagenome (GOLD analysis project Ga0268261, IMG submission 190353) | Nasutitermes corniger P1 segment gut microbial community from laboratory colony in Florida, USA - Nc150 P1 (SPAdes) (version 2) | ecosystem: Host-associated > Arthropoda: Insects > Digestive...
TTAAAAAAAAAAGGCGGGGGAGGGGGTAAAGTGCACCCTTGTACAGGCACTGAGGCTCTGTAAGGCTGTACGGCCCATAGAGGGAGTAGAGGTATAGCTCTACTCTTTCATGACCAACGGCACTAGAAGGGGGTGAGGGGTCAGCATCACGCCCTGGCCGCTCTTAACCCCCGGGAAAGACCCGGTACCCATTGTACAGGAGGCTGGGTGGGCTCCAGGGTCAGTCTGGACAGGTGAGGAAAATCTTGCCCCCATCGGGATTCGATCCCCGGACCATCCAGCCCGTAGCCAGTCGCTTTACCGACTACACTACCCAAGAAGAAAGCATAGATCAAATATTATTTTGTAAGTCATAACAAAACTTACATATGCCACACTCCCATATTTTAAGCGTCTTGCCCTCTCGCTTCAGGTACTTTACATAATGCAGTCGGCTTCGTGGATCATTCTTATCAATCAGTTTACGAGGGTAGTCATTTCCTTCCCCCATGCTCGATATGTAATCTGATTCATTGCTGATAACCTAAACAGCACCCATTAATTACACATTAATAGGTTCAAAACCAGCAATATAACAGACACTACATTATACAGATAATGTCACATGTTCCAAAATAAGTACCATTCTAATAAATTCACCAGTAACAAACTAAAAACATAAGAAACAACACACTTTTAACAGAAAGTTGAGTAAACCATTATTAGATTTTGTTGGCATGTCACCAAATCTCAGTTGGTTTCCATAGTCAAAAAGGGTGAAAATCCAAATTTCACAAACTTACATTCAGGTAAATTAGGTGTACTTCATGAGAATTTCATACATAATTGATACATACCTTGTATTTAATCTGACTGCGTTTACCTCTGGGTGAATTTGCTGAAAACTTCACCTGAAGTGAAGGAAGCACATCACTTCTCAATCTTCCAATTTCAAGATTTGCTTCCTCTGCCTCCAAATCTCCTTCTGCTTCCATCTGGCCATCATCTGCTCTCTACGAAACACATTACAAAATAAAAATTAGAAATAAAAAAAGCAAAATAAACATCATATCACCCAGTCAACTATTACAATAACGCACCTGTGGTAACAAATAAACAATTTACAGAACCATGTTATGGGGTAAAACTGTCACAAATGGGGTATCATGAAAACCTACTGTGAATTCACACATAAAGTTCTCCGTATACACAGTCATTTCAAAATTAGATACAATTAAACACACTGAATAAATTCAGTAATACTGGTATCACATACATCATTATCATCACTAAATGACTGCCATAACTTGAGTTTCTATCACTAAAATTAAACTTCACACCCTGACTTTATGTAGGGCAACTGTGACCTAAGTTTCCACTGCTAAACAAAAACTTCAAAGCATAACCATTACATATAATGGGAAATGTAATGTGTCTTCACATAACTAAAATACAACCTCAAAGCCTAACCTTGGTGTACCAAATTATGAGCTTTTAACCATGCTGGCTACCATTAATTGGAAAACAGAAAGTCTAACCTTGGTGGGTAACATGTGCCTTCTATCCACACTGGCAACTATGACTTAAACGCACATTCATTACACATGTATATGATTAAGTCATACCTCTATTAAATAAGACAGACTCAGCAATGAAAGAGATCACCACAACACACAAACTTACATTTACTCAAACTCTGTTCTCCTCACCTGAATAATCTCCTCAACAATAGCTGTCTCTGCTTCCTCTACAATAACTGGTAACATGTGACCTGATGTATCTGTTTCTAATACAATCTCTTCAGCTTCAATTACTGCATTTTCTTCCTCACATACTTCATTCTTCACATAGACTCGATGAACACTGATAGAGAATATAAATGATGCCCAAATCACACAATGTACTAGATCACATTAAAACCCTTCATACTTCAGTACAATACACAGAACATTTCACAGGTCTATTACCTAATCACCTCGTCTTTTGAACCAGATATACTGCACTCTTGAGTGCCTGACTGGTTTAACAAGTCCACATCCTGGATCTTATCCAACCTGAAGAATTCTGCTTCACATGACTTCCTGTGTTTATGTCTCCCATGAATATTATTAGAATCTTCATTGCCACCACCACCACCGCCGCCGCCATCGTCAACACCTATTGTCACAATATTAACTGAATTATAACCATTACTAACTGAAATATGACTTTTTAACATCTTTTGTCCGTGTTCAATATGCCTTACATGGCCAGCATTGGGACACACATATTATCATATTATTTTGTTCATTACTACCCTTTATAATCCTCATGTACTGGGAATTATCCAGAAGAAAATATACAACATACTGGGATATAACCTTACAAAGGTATCCTAATAATTACAGCCACGTTTGAAATCAACAAAATTACTTACTGCTGAAAATTCGTGCCCGAAAAGCTTTTTACCACAACAGCTGTAAATCCAATCCTTCCTGTCATGTCATTATACATAAACAAAACTTCAACATTCATACCTTCTGTTTACAAATGTATTTACACTTGAATTTATGAGAATGAAACAAAAGACTGACGCCATTTTGAACGAAATGATAGTCTTCTGCACCAGAAACACAAGACGATCGAGATTCGTTTCTCTTTGTCACGCCTGATTCTGTTCATGTTGTAGTAAATGCTCAATACAGAGTACGAACTTACTGGGACATAACTCTTCTGTGTCTTCTTTCTCCATGTCGATTGTGTATTAATTAAATCTTCCGTACAGAACCATTATCACATCTCGGCGCGGGAAGGAACGCTACATACATGAGCGAGAAGTGCGCAGAAAAACTGAATAACGCACTGCGCATGGGCGGCAACCACGGACTTTCAAATTGGCGGACGAATACGTCCACCGTCGTCAAACAAATTTGCATCACAGCCGAACTATGTTGCATTTTCAGAACATAAATTATTAAATTTCCTGTACCGGACGACATTTTATATGTCCATAATGCAGTAGATACAAGCCCATGAGTTGAGTCTGAACCTACAGTAACCTCCAACATATTAAAACCTCTTCTTCTAACCCATCATTAAAACCCTTCATTTAGTGTTCATTAAAACACAGTCTTACACATCACGTATACAAGTTTTCTGCGTACTTAGTTTCGGTTTCATCTAATCGTTGAATGCCACTGATTGACACGTTGATTGATTTTCATTCCCCAACACCTAAGTCCTGTTTTAGTAGTTTCTAATCAGAATGCATTTATCTTGTGTATCTGTGAATGTGCATGTGTTGAGAAGGTAATATTTTGGAATAAAGATTAATTTGTACATAAGATTTAACGGTTCTCACGGTAGTCATTACGAAGAATACCTCTACTGCCCTTTGGGATGTGGTGCCATATATTGTGCCCTCCTTTGAAATGCAGATAAATTTCTTCCTAACACACATGAACACATCCCAGAAGATGACACTCTTCCAAGATTACATGGCTCACACGTGATTATGAAACTGAATATTTTGCCTTTGGCCACGTCTTGAAGCTGCGCACGTGAATTAAACATCACATACTCTTCACAACTACTTCCTGACTTAAGTTAATGTATAAAATGTACATGGTTAATATCTATTGGTATTTGGTAAACATAGCTTCCAAATTATACATCACTTCCCCACAATCTGAACTTAAATTTGCCCCAGTAAAGCTTCTTCTTTCCTACATACTGGTACAAAATTATTTTGATTTGAATTACATACACTTATTCAACACAGGCATTGCCATTATCCTTAAATTGTTCTATAACATTATGTACCTGAAATTTAAAACATTCATGCTTTATACAATTTAACTATGTTCATGCAAAGCAGAGAACAGATGTAATAACTGACCTAATGTTGTGTGTCGTTGTACTTCAACTGCCTATTGCAATTGGTGTTCATGACGTATGTCACTACACAATTCTTCCTATTACAGCTGGGTTGTACCTTTATTTTATGAAATGTAAAAATTAAACATTATTCAGACAAGCATAAAATTCAGAATTTTGGCTTCAGGAAACCAAGAAAAGATAAAGAGATGAGTTTAATAAATCATTCAGTTATTGATACTGTTAAATTGTCTCCTCAAGCATAACAGTAAGCTTAATTAAATATTTCAAATGCAGTGCCTAAAAATGATACCACACACTAGACTTCTACAGATATTGTCCATGAAGTAAACTGAGACAATGAACCACTGACCCCTACATATTTGTGGAGTGTGTCACAAATAAATGCCCCAGCTGTGATGCCATACATTTAATCAATATATGATTTGGTAAACAATGTAATGATGTGCAAAATCTTCATATAATTCCAAGGAAATATTTTAAAAACCACACAAATGAAATACAAGTATTAAACAGTACTACCTTCAATGAAGCATACAATTTATTGACTTATAAATAACCACTTGATTATTATTATGTACATGTGAGTTCAGAACACTACAATACCAGCACTAATTTTTAACAGGTATACATTTAATAAAATGCATTTCATGAATGTCAAACTAGGGCAAAACTAGTGCCATTAACACTTTAAACAGAATTAATGGCATTGATTTAATCAGCACAAACAAAATATCATCACAATTTATAAAGCATTTAGTGAAAATGTCTTCTAATTTTATTCACAATTTCAAGTTTGTAAAATCATGTGATTCTTTATTGCCTTTGTAGACAGAAGAAAACTGTTTTTAAGCAATTTATTCAACTCTTAACTAGGTGCTATCCTGTATTAACCAGTCTGAAGGTAACCAGTTTCATAACAGAACACCAGTTTAAATAATACGTGGGTAAATATGTAATATTTAAATCTGTTACTCGAGTTCTTTGTTGAAAAATGTGTACCAAAGTAAGGTAAATAAGGTTGTTGTTATGCATGCCACAAAGGCATATGGGGAAGTGAAGGTAAAAATCCACATATTACTAAGCTGAGCAGTAGATGGCGCTAAGTGGTCAGGTTCACACACTGGTGGCTTCACCACTGGGAAAATCACCCCCATTACCCACTTAGTAACAGGCTGCTAGTCTGGATAATTTAGTGAATAGAAAAATCTCTAACACCTGCCATGACTTCTTAGTCTTCCAGGTAGTAATCTAGCCACTACATTGGATGTGCTATTCTGGTTTCCAAAAAGGTCCCAACTAAATAATCCAGTAATATACATCACCCACTCTGTATATTTATTACTGTATTTTGCTTCTGTGATATGGATACATTTATAATTTTGTATCTACATTTTCCTTGTTTGTCTACTATATAGGGTGCAGTTAGTTGATAGATGTCCTAGATTTATCTACCACATACTACTTTATAAAATGGAATAACTAGTCAAGCGTTCTGAACAATTAAACCTTAATACCCCACATCACAGTCCAACTTTATACAGGATTCAGATGTGACAGCGTGTAGTCTAGAAACTCACTACCACACTACACATTATCTTACCCCAGAAAAACTTCACAGCTGCCAGACTTAACCTCAAACCTCATAAGTATATATCAGCTACTCTACCTGAGCATTCAGAATTTGAATTCAATAGAAACAGTTCTGGGACGACAGTTTATGGAACTCTAATACACCCAGATAAAGTATAAAGAAAATTTATAATATAGTATGTTTTAACCAGAATGCAACGTAAACCCCAAGACTCTCCCTAAGAAGTTGAGCCACTACTCCTATATATATGGTACATACCAGAATTGTATGTCAGTATGAATGAAGGAATAATCATCCTTGTGTACTTAAATTAATACAAAAGGGCATAAAACATTCTTATAATAAAACCAATGAGAAGCACTAATTTCTCAAATTTATTTTTGGGAATAGAACTCCACATGTTTTGGACAGTTTGTCTGTCCATCATCAGGAGTCTAGCACTTTACACACAGCAACAGGTATATGTCATAGAGGTTATGCGGACTGCTTGCTAGCAAGTAATCAGCATAACCTGTATCATATACTGCTGGTGAGCATTCTAGGAGTTGCAAAAGACAATGACACTAACATTAAATAAACGAGATTTCATTGTGAAGAGTTGTTGGAAGACAGAGATGACGGTATCATATGTAAATGGAAACAACTTTAAAACAGTCCATCACAAGCACAATCAGCCATCTCTGATTTATATGATGACATTTTCAACCACACACAAATCAATCTTTTGTAAATGTTTATTCTCTGTCAGCTATTTTTGACCTTAAGTATAGTTAATCATTAGGCCATTGTACAAGTATATAAATACATACAGAAACTAAACACCAAGAGGGAGGAGATTTCCTCCTTTATATTAATAATACACAAAAAAATGTATGTATAGTGTACAGAGGTATAATCAATTGCAACTGGCCCAAGAACGTTTTAAAAAACTGTATAACTGTTTATAAAAATACTAGGTACAAGTAAAATATGATATTTCATATATGTCAACTGCAATATTTCAGAAAAGACATATTCAAAATAGAAGTGCTCTGCATGTGGTAGGATAATGGTATCATTCCACATATCATGGCATACTGTCAATTACAGATGAGACTGATATTATTCTTATGGCAGAATTATGTTGCAAAATAGAAGTGCTCTGCATGTGGTAGGATAATGGTATCATTCCACATATCATGGCATACTGTCAATTACAGATGAGACTGATATTATTCTTATTCTTATGGCAGAATTATGTTGCAAAATAGAAGTGCTCTGCATGTGGTAGGATAATGGTATCATTCCACATATCATGGCATACTGTCAATTACAGATGAGACTGATATTATTCTTATTCTTATGGCAGAATTATGTTGCAAAATAGAAGTGCTCTGCATGTGGTAGGATAATGGTATCATTCCACATATCATGGCATACTGTCAATTACAGATGAGACTGATATTATTCTTATGGCAGAATTATGTTGCAAAATAGAAGTGCTCTGCATGTGGTAGGATAATGGTATCATTCCACATATCATGGCATACTGTCAATTACAGATGAGACTGATATTATTCTTATGGCAGAATTATGTTGCAAAATTTGTAAAATAAAATCTTGAAATTTTGTATGCATGAATGATGTTCCAAAAGTATTAAAGTAAACTTGATATTCACGTTTCCGTGCATCCTGATATATTATACGAAAATGACCAACAAGATGCAAGTGTGTAGGATAATTTATTATTCCTTGGCTGCTCTACATGTTTTGAGCGATATTTTCGCTCATCATCAGGAGCATCTAAACTGTATTACAGCTTCTGGTATTACACACGTATGTCGCTGCCAACCGGCAGCGACATACGTGTGTAATACCAGAAGCTGTAATAGTTTAGATGCTCCTGATGATGAGTGAAAATATCGCTCGAAACATGTAGAGCAGCCAAGGAATAATAAATTATCCTACACAGTTGCATCTTGTTGGTCATTTTGGTATATGAGATGAAAGTAAAATTCAGCATAAAGTGGAATGTAGGTGGGGTTATACAGTTTTTGGGAATGTGACAGTAGATATGGTACATGTTTAACTTCTAGCTGTCTATAGTTCTATTTTAAATACATCCTTTATGAAATATTGCAGTTCACATACATCAAATTTGGTATTTTTCTCATACCAATTATTTTTGTAAACAGGTATACAGCTTTCTAACATGTTCTTGGTAAATAAGCAATCCCATTACAGGCCTGGACGGGCCCTGAGGGTTCCGGGAGGTTAAGGCTCCCAGATTTCAAGACAATCGGCACATGAAGGTGGTAAGGTTGTCAGCCCTACACACCGGCTGCATTTACCCCCAGGAAATATTCCTGGTACTCATTTCTGTTAGAGGCTGAGTCAACCCCAGGGCCATAGTGTGGCCAGAAGGATTATGTCAATGAAAAATTCCAATGACACCATTGGGAATCGAACCCATGACCTTCCGACTTGTAGCGCAGTGCCTCAACCAACTGCGTTACCGCATGCCCCAACATGTTCTTGGGCCTACTGCAATTGATTGTACCTTAATACACTGTACATACATTTTGAATGTAAAGGGGCAGATATCCTACCACACGCTATTCAGTTTCTGTACGCGTTTATTTTCTTGTACAATTGCCTAATGATTAGCTATACTCGAGGCTGACACCAGATGCCATACAATAACATTCAGAAAAGAATGAGTTGTGTGTGACTGAAAACATTGATATACATTTAAGTGTTACACCAATGGGGGATGCTTCATACCAAGATCATCCATAATTTACTACAGCAGATGATCGTAAGTACAACAAACTGTCAACTGTGACAAACAATGAAGCCGAAGAAATAACAATGTTGTCAGTAATTCCTCCTTTAGATTTTCCCTTGTCCTTCAGTACACGTTATGTTCCTTGGTCTCCCAGCCCTGCACATGGTAATTTTACCATGGAGAGGCACTGGACTATGATATTTAACCCCTATTCTATTTTGTTTTATTTTGCTATTTATTGCCATTTGTTGTACTGGTTTTTACCTCCGGTGTATCCCGGATCTGTACGTGGTATTTTTACCATGCAACAGCACTGGGCTACAACTTCCCCCTCCTGTTGTTGTGTTTTAGATTATCTATTTATTAATCAACTAACGTTTTTCCCTTCCTTGCACTTCACTCATGTGAGTGTTCTCCTGTGTCTCGCTATCACACAGGTTAGAATTCCTTTTATCATGGAGCGTCTCCTTCTCTCTCTAGCTGCACTGACCACCACACTCCCCTCCATCCAAACACTTGCAACAACTTTGGCTGACACCATACTAGTCAGACTTTTCGCTGGCCACACTTTTCCCTGTATAAACTCCATATTGGGGCTACAGGCTTTCTTTTGGATTCTTGAACCCTGAGGATGGGATCAAAAGGTTGTCTGAAACATCGGTAAGAAATTACCACTACTTGCTGCATAATATCCCAGAAGAGTGCATTTCTCTAATTTAGAGTTCTTCATGTTCTCACAAATGAAAATCAGCTGAACTGGGAATATACAGAGACAGTTCATACAAAATTTACAAGCACTTTATACTTAAAAGAGTACTAGCAAGTACTACGAATATGTTACATACTCTTCACAGTGAGGACTACCAACAATGATTTTTCTGCAGGTCCTTCCAGAAACAGGTGGGCCAGGCAGCGTAGTCGGTATAGCGACTGGCTACAGACTGGACGGTCCGGGGATCGAATCCCGGTGGGGGCGAGATTTTCCGCACCTGTACAGACCGGCCCTGGGGCCCACCCAGTCTCCTGTACAATGGGTACCAGGTCTATCCAGGGGGTAAACGGCAGCCGGGGCGTGATGCTGACCCCTCACCCCCTTCTAGTGCCGAGGTCATGACAGAGTAGAGCTATACCTCTACTCCCCCTGTGGGCCGTATGGCCTATACAGAGCCTCGGTGCCTGTACAAGAGTGCACTTTACCATTTTAACTTCACCTTCCAGAAACAGAAGTTAAAACACAGTCCATGGGAAGAATATGGACTGATGTCACTACTATCAAATTAAAAGGCCATATGACAGCCCACACTGCAATATCAAGCCTCACATCATGATTTAAAAAATTTAGTTTACCACACAGTCACATTCAGGCAAGCCACAGGTTTTTTTTTTTTTTTTTTTTTCCTGACATGACTGAGGAAAATTATCTAAATCTAGTATGAAAATCAATTTGGCCTCAACTTCTTTTCAGTTTGCTGCTGATTTCCATCCCTGCTAATGGGTGCTAGATGGCACACCTTACAGCTATAGAAGTCAATATTTCAACAGTGCACTAGTTGACTCCACAAATAAAATTGCTTCCCATACAAAGAAGAGGTATGCATATAAATGTTGACTGATTGATACACCCATCAAAGTGGTTGAAATTTTCACTGAGTAGTGGTCTTAAAAACAAAACCTTTTTAATTCCCAGATACCGCTCACACACCAACCCTACTCTGCCCTCACAACTCCTCTCGAAGTGTTTCTCAGCTTGCAGTTTTTTCGTTGTCTTACCTACTTACGTACGTGGCTGCAAATTTTAAAATTTCACTTGAATAAATACAATGTCTATCCACCCTTTCAGTTTAAAGTAAAAGTGTAAGATACAAATAAAACACACTTTTTGATTATTCATATGTATGTGATACAGTATTAACGCAATGTCTTACTGTATCATTATTGTCAACGAACAAACGAAGTTCTTTTTTTTTTCACAGTCATACCATGCATCCTGATGTTATCAAGTCTTTTATTTATCCAACTGAATGCACCACTAGATTAAAACTTACATTAAAATTTTTATATTAACCCTTTAAACCCCGAATTAAATCCCATCTGCTATTTGCTGGCATTATTAGGAGCTCACCATTTTCTCCACGTTAGCAGGATAAGGGTTAAATTATTAACCTTTAGGCTACTAATGTCATATATATATATATATATAT
>Ga0268261_10004541_pt1 | contig 10417 bp, 9 predicted proteins | sample TergutNc150P1_FD_190353 | JGI IMG/M metagenome (GOLD analysis project Ga0268261, IMG submission 190353) | Nasutitermes corniger P1 segment gut microbial community from laboratory colony in Florida, USA - Nc150 P1 (SPAdes) (version 2) | ecosystem: Host-associated > Arthropoda: Insects > Digestive...
AGCTAGGTGGTTCCTTATAGCAGAAAGCCATGACACCATGCAAATTAATTTGGAGTTTATGTCTGTGCTGGCAGAATGTCAGCAAAACTTTCACTTACCTGAGCACATGAAGGAAGGGTCTCATATGTACATATACTTTTCATATCCTGTAACAAGTTGTTTCTTTATACCACAAATGGCCAACAATCCAATCTCATATGCTGCCATAACGACACTCTGAAATGTAGCACTTTCAGGCTTCATAATTATTTCAAGTGTCTCTGGAATTGTGAATGTTATGTGCCTTGTTGTGCTAGCAGCTGTTTGTTTACATATTTTGGGTTCTTTGGGAGCCATTATAATAGCTCAGCTGGCTCAGTGAATTCCAGATTACAAAATGTGAAATCACAGTATCAGTATGTATACTGGAAGGTACTGACAGCAGAGCTTCTGGAATTATGGGCTATTTCCCCCAACTGCTGAAATATCAGGATTTTTGGAGTTTCAACTCCATGTTGAAGGAATTGTATTTTTGAAGCTCCCTTAGTTGTATTAAAATATGAATTGCAACTTGTTAGAGGGGTCTTATGTTTCCCCAGAGAGCAGAGTTTGTCCTTGTGCTAGAGAGTGATGCTGCATGTACCAGTTTAAGTGGCCACTGTGCAAGGAAAAGTGCAGTGTTGGTTTTAGTCTGAAACTACAAACCCACAGGTGATAACAAGATTTGTGAAGGTACTGACCGCCTGAACGCTGCATTAAGCAGTGGTATGACAAGCCTATAGCTGCTGATTGTCTCTGCAAGCGGTGTGGGCTAGGGGAGGAATGAAGCAGTGACATTGCTGTATCTCATACCTTGTCCAAGTGCCCATATGTACAGTATGCAAACACAAGGTTCAGCAACTTTTCTGATCAGTGCCACTAACCAGAATCTCCATTGATCTAGCAGATAGCGCTTTGCTTCTTTTACTATTCCTCAGGTCTCTGAGCACTTTGTCAGACTGTCATATTATTAACATACGTGTTGACCACCAAGATATGAAGTTATGAATAATTGGACCCATGGCATATCATCCACGTACTGGGTTACATTACTCCTAACTACTTACCTATCTCTCTGATGATTATGGCAGTTTTAGCAATATTTCAGGAATGGATTTGGTTGGAAGTGTGTGTAGCTAAATTCTTATTTGTCTAAGTGTTAAAATCATTCTTGCCATGAAAAGTACAAATTCTGGGTGCATGTTTGTGTCTGGCTGACTGCCTGTTACATTGCGTTTCTATTATGGTTTGAATACTATAAAGTGTTGAAATGGGCATGTAGAAAAACTGTAACTGAATGACACACAAAAGCTTCTTTTTTATTGTGATTGTGATTTAGTGGATGAAAACATAAGCATAATGAATAAATATTCAGAGCTGTATTGGGTATCTGTCAGGAGTTTGGTCTATAGAGCACAGACAGCTGAATGCCAGTTCTGTTCACTAGATAATGCACTATTGTACAAGATATCATATACTCCATCATTATTACAGATAATACATTTACTAATACCATCAAATACCTGATACCATAGATGAAATACACAGTTTATCTCTCATATCAGAAGACACACCATATCGGCTCACCTTCTTAACAGTTACAATTCCCCACACCAGTTGTCTACTACAACTAGCCTAACTAACCAAGAGCACTGGCTTTTGTTGAAGGTGTGGCTGCCATTTGTAATTGTTACAGTGAAGTTGTGTGTTGACTCTCTACGTTTCTTCTCTTATTACGTATTCTATGTTTATAGTGGGGACATCGCACCGTACAAAACGTGACCTAGCTGATACATTGTTTGGAGTTTTGTGAGGGGGGGGGGAAATGGAAGTGTATTGGAGTTGGGTTAAGCAATAAAGATTGGAGGGTGAAGAAATTGAGAGGAAATGAATTTGTAGAAATGCACACTGCAGCTTTATAATGTTTTGCTATCCTTCCTGCTTTCACAAAACTCGCTATTGAAGTATAAACATGTGTGTGTTTACGTAGGGTTTTTATAGTTGTGGGTGTGACACTTGGTCTGTGACACTGAGGAAAGACTGTAGACGGTTTGGGAACAGAGCTGATCAGTTTGTAGACTTCTATGGTTGAAAGTAATAGGATATTGGAGAAAAGTACGTAACGTATACCTCCATAAATTGTACCTGCCACCAGAGATTACTAGCATAATGGAAGAAAGGAAGGAAGGTGATTGGCTGTGTCATGTAGAATGCATGAGACATACCATACAGGGTTATCAAAAATCCTTATTCATAATGAACAATCAACTGCACTTTTAGGGGCCTATGTGTATATACCTAGCTACAGACGTGATGACATACACATTGTTGTTACAGATCAGTAAATTCACTCTCTCACACTTTACTACACAGTCACTACAGTAACACTTAACATTTCTACTGTGCTTATGTTAGGGTTTTGGTTGTGCCAGTTTAATACAGGCAGCTTATATTGGGAGTTGTGTTTGTTATCGACGACTGAGATTTTTGTTTGTTGCAATTTAATATATGTAGTTTAGGTTATGGTTGATGATGTTTGTGGTTTGAGTTTTGGTTTGTTGTCTTTTGTGCCAATTTAAGAACAGAAGGTTAGGTCAGTCAGTGGTTCTGTTGTTTGTCAGTGTCTCACTTCTCTTTGTCCGTCATTTTGGTGTATCAACATGGCGTTTGAAGTGCACTAAACATATGTGCTGTAATAGTGATGTTGTTCAATGAATAATATATGTGAGAACAGAAGATAGGTGGACTGAAGAAGTTAGTTGGGAGGGTGTGAGTTAGGCTGTGGTGAAAACAGTAATGACCCCACATGTTCTGTAAAAGACAAGGAATGGAATGAGTAGCTGAGCAACTGTCACCTTCTCAAGGAGGACTTTTGTCTGTGGCATTTATTTTTATTCCTTGTAATGATTTTGACAGTTAAAATGGAAGGAATCTTCAGATCAGCTACAGTATTATCAGTTTTGATGATAGTGTACACCATTCCTTGTCATGACACAGGTCACATTAATGTTATGTTGGTTTTACAGAGCTGCACAGATTCACTGCAAGTTCTGCCAGGTTTGTCTAGTGAGACGTTTCCAACACCATCTGATGGTACATGTGATGTCAGCAATACAGCAGTTCAGCAGGGCGCAGTTGTTGTAGAAGAGGATTTCATAGCTGTAAATGAAGAGGCACCTACAGGCATTAAACAAGAGGAGATTCCTGAAGATATATCTTTTCCTGATATAAAGACTGAACCAGATGAGGTGAGTTATGTGTGTGTATGTATGTTATTAGACACATTTTACCAGTGCCTGGAAATGTCATTTGTTTTTGTGATGGCAATATTCCTCACCAATTGATACAGCTACATGGTTCAGAATGAAAATATATTCTTTTCTCCAGGTAGGAAAAAATCCATATTCTCAGGATGATTCCTAAAGACCAGACAAATTTAAGTGCTTATGCAGTATATTTTTTAATCTGCCCCCACGTGACTGGAGAGGTGCCAGAGTACTAAGTGTTCCATTTATCAAACAGCACCTCTACTGACATAATTTCTTACAGGTAATTGTTTCCTTATGTTTAGATGGTCAACAATCCAATCTTATATGCTGCCATAGCGACACTTTGCCTTGTAGCACTTCCAGGCTTCGTAATTATTTCAAGTGTCTCTGGAATTGTTAATGTTATGTGCCTTGCTGTGCCAACAGCTGTTGATTTACTTATTTTGGTTTTTTTGGGAGCCATTATAAAAGTGCAGTGTGCTCAGTGATGTCCAGGTTACAAAATGTGAAATCACAGTATCAATATGTATACTGGAAGGTACTGACAGCAGAGCTTCTGGAATTAGGGGCTATTTCCCTCAACTGCTGAAATGTCAGGATTTCTGGAGTATTAAATCCATGTTGAAGGAATTGTACTGTGTTTCTGAAGCTCCCTTAGTTGTATTTAAATTTGAATTGCAATTTGTTAGAGGGGACTTAGGTTTCCCCAGAAAGCAGAGGCTCTCCTTGTGGTAGAGAGTGATGCTGCATGTACCAGTTTAAGTGGCCACTCTGCAAGAAAAACTGCAGTGTTGGTTTTAGTCTGATGCTACAAACCCACAGGTAATAGAGAACAAGATTTGTGAAGGTACTGACTGCCTGAACGCTGCATTAAGCAGTGGTATGACAAGCCTATAGGTGCTGATTGCCTCTGCAAGTGGTGTTGGCTGGTGGAGGAATGAAGCAGTGACATTGCTGTATCTCATACCTTGTCCAAGTGCCCATATGTACAGTATGCAAACACAAGGTTCAGCAACTTTTCTGATCAGTGCCACTAACCAGAATCTCCATTAATGTAGCAGATAGCTCTCTGCTTGTTTTACTATTCCTCAGGTCTCTGAGCACTTTGTCAGACTGTCATATTATTAACATACGAGGTCTGTAAATAAAATAATGAGACTGCCTGCGTTTTGCATGATCTGGCAATACTGCGGGCTTGCCCTTCACATCAAGGTTAGATAAGAGTCTCATAGACTTCTAGTATGAGTTTCAACTCACTAGCATCAACACGCTAATGTTAGTGCGGTTTCTTGTGAAGCAGTTTTTGTGTGTGTGTCATGGAAATGGAAGAGCGCAATTTTGAGCAACGTTGTGCAATCAAGTTTTGTGTCAAACTTGGGGAAACCGGCATTGAAACTTTCAATAAACTGAAACAGGCCTATGGGGAGCATGATTTGTCGAGATCACAAGTGTTCAAGTGGTATAAGGCATTTTCAGAGGGCCGTGAATCCATCAAAGATGAGCCCTGCTCTGGAAGACCTTCAACTTCAAAAACTGATAACCATGTGGAGATAGTGCTAGCCCTTGTGCGGTCAGACCGTCGACTCACAGTGCGAGTCATCGCTAGTGAGTTAAATATGAACCACACCACGGTCCTTCAGATTTTAATAGAGGAATTAGCCATGAAAAAATTGTGTGCGAAGTTTGTTCCCAAAAACCTGACAATCGAACACAAGGACAATCGGAAGGACGTGAGTCTTAATCGTCTGGAACGGATCCAAAGGAACAGAAATTTCTTGAAGGACATGATTACAAGTGACAAAATATGGACCTTTGATTACGATCCAGAAACAAAAAGACAAAGTGAGGAATGGAACACATCTGCATCACCACATCCGAAAAAACTGAGAAGGAGCAAATGAAAAATAAAATCAATGCTCATCTGCTTTTTTGACAGTGAAGGGATTGTCCATACAGAATTCGTGCCTTAAGGACACACTGTTAATCAATTTTATGACCGTGAAATTCTTGAAAGACTAAGAAAGAGAGTTGTTTGTGTGCGACCAAGCATTGCTGACAATTGGATGCTCCATCACGATAACGCCCCTTGTTACACGGTGATCTCTGTGATCGAATTTTTTGCTTAAAAGGGCATTCCTGTTGTTCCACAGCCCCCATACTCCCCTGATCTGAGTCCGTGTGAATTCTTTTTGTTCCCAAAACTAAAATTTTACCTTAAAGGACGCCATTTAGGGACGGTGGAAAACATCGAAAAAGCTGTAATCGACCAACTAAAAGCGATTCCGGCTAGCGACTGCCAGCGTTGCTACAAAGAGTGGGAACAGCGTTTCCGGACGTGTGTAGCTTCCCAAGGGAACTATTTTGAACGGGACAAACTCGATTTGTAGTTTAAAAGTAAGTACAGTGTTATATTGAATCAGTCTCATTACTTTATTTACAGACCTCGTACGTGTTGGCCACCAAGATATGAAGTTACGAATTATTGGACCCATGGCATATCATCCATGTACTGGGTTACATTACTCCTAACTACTTACCTATCTCTCTGATGATTATGGCAGTTTTAGCAATGTTTCAGGAATGGATTTGGTTGGAAGTGTGTGTAGCTAAATTCTTATTTGTCTAAGTGTTAAAATCATTCTTGCCATGAAAAGTACAAATTCTGGGTGCATGTTTGTGTCTGGCTGACTGCCTGTTACATTGCGTTTCTATTATGGTTTGAATACTATAAAGTGTTGAAATGGGCATGTAGAAAAACTGTAACTGAATGACACACAAAAGCTTCTTTTTTATTGTGATTGTGATTTAGTGGATGAAAACATAAGCATAATGAATAAATATTCAGAGCTGTATTGGGTATCTGTCAGGAGTTTGGTCTGTAGAGCACAGACAGCTGAATGCCAGTTGTGTTCACTAGATAATGCACTATTGTACAAGATATCATATATTGCATCATTGTTACAGATAATACATTTACTAATACCATCAAATACCTGATACCATAGATGAAATACACAGTTTATCTCTCATATCAGAAGACACACCATATTGGCTCACCTTCTCAACAGTTACAGTTCCCCACACCAGTTGTCTACTACAACTAGCCTAACTAACCAAGAGCACTGGCTTTTGTTGAAGGTTTTAACGTTGCTTTTTTCTTTAAGTTATATGACTTAATTGTTTAGTTTTATACAATTTTTATACTGTAAATGCTTGATTGTGTGTAACAATTGTGTACCTTTGTGTGTAAGGCTTAGATATCATCTGCTGTACATTTTTAACTGTATGTAAACTGCAGGTATGTGATTTACTGTTATACTGCTCACATAAACAGCCTGATGTTGGGTACTGTGTAGCTGGTACATGTAGCTGCCATTTGTAATTTTTACAGTGAAGTTGTGCGTTGTCTACGTTTCTTCTCTTATTGTGTATTCTAGGTTTGCAGTGGGGACATCGCACTGTACAAAATGTGACCTAGCTGATACGGTGTTTGGAGTTTTGTGAGGGGGGGAACTGGAAGTGTATTGGAGTGGGGTTAAGCAATAAAGTGTGGAGGGTGAAGAAATTGAGAGGAAATGAATTTGTAGAAATGCACACTGCAGCTTTATAATGTTTTGCTATCCTTCCTGCTTTCACAAAACTCGCTATTGAAGTATAAACATGTGTGTGTTTATGTAGGATTTTTATAGCTGTGGGTGTGACACTTGGTCTGTGACACTGAGGAAAGACTGTAGACTGGGTTTGGGAACAGAGCTGATCAGTTTGTAGACTTTTATGGTTGAAAGTAATAGGATATTGGAGAAAAGCACGTAATGTATACCTTCATAAATTGTACCTGCCACCAGAGATTATTAGAATAATGGAAGAAAGGAAGGAAGGTGATTGGCTGTGTCATGTAGAATGCATGTGACATGAGACATACATACAGGGTTATCAAAAATTCTTATTCATATTGAACAATCAACTGCGCTTTTAGGGGCCTATGTGTATATACCAAGCTGCAGACGTGATGACATACACATTGTTGTTACAGATCAGTAAATTCACTCTCACACTTTACTACACAGTCACTACCGTAACACTGTTAACATTTCTACTGTGGTTATGTTAGGGTTTTGGTTGTGCCAGTTTAATACAGGCAGCTTAACTTGGGAGTTGTGTTTGTTATCGATGACTAAGATTTTTGTTTGATTGTTGCAATTTAATATTTGTAGTTTAGGTTATGGTTGGTGATGTTTGTGGTTTGAGTTTTGGTTTGGTGTCTTTTGTGCCAATTTAAGAACAGAAGGTTAGCTCAGTCAGTGGTTCTGTTTTTTGACAGTGTGTGAGTTTCTATGTCTGTCATTTTGGTGTATCAACATGGCGTTTGAAATGCGCTAAACATATGTGGTGTAATAGTGATGTTGTTCAGTGAATAATGTATGTGAGAACAGAAGATAGGTGGACTGAAGAAGTTAGCTGAGAGGGTGTGAGTCAGGCTGTGGTGAAAACATTAATGACCCCACATGTTCTGTAAAAGACAAGGAATTGAATGAGTAGCTGAGCAACTGCTAGCTTCTCAGGAAGGACTTTTCTGTGTGACATTTATTTTTATTCCTTGCAATGATTTTGACAGTTAAAATGGAGGGAATCTTCAGAGCAGCTACACTGTACACCATTCCTTGTCATGACAGGTTACATTAATGTTATGTTGGTTTTACAGAGCTGCACAGATTCTCTGCAAGTTCTGTCAGGTTCGTCTAGTGAGACGTTTCCAACACCATCTGATGGTACATGTGATGTCAGCAATACAGCAGTTCAGCAGGACGCAGTTGTTGTAGAAGAGCGTTCCGTAGCTGTAAACAAAGAGGTGCCTATAGGCATCAAACAAGAGGAGATTCCTGAAGATATAACTTTCCCTGATATAAAGTCTGAACCAGATGAGGTGAGTTATGTGTGTGTGTGTGTGTGTGTGTGTGTATGTGTCTGTTATTAGACACAATTTAGCAGTGTGCAGAAATGTCCGTTGTTTTTGTGATGCCAGTATTTCTTGCCAATTGATACAGCTACATGTTTGGGAATGAAAATATATTCTTTTCTCCATGTAGGAAAAAAATCCATATTCTCAGGATGTTTCCTAAAGACCACAAATTTAAGTGGTTGTGCAGTAGATTTTTTAATCTGGTACCCACATGACTGGAGAGGTGCCAGAGTATTAACACATTCGCTGCCAGCTATTTAAATATCCAGGGGCATTAAAGTATCAGCCATTTAAAGGGTCCACAGCTCCTTCTTTCGCGATTTTTGTAAAAAAATAATTACACAAAAAGTATATGAGATTCGTTCTTTCATTTAGTAGTCTGTCGTACGACAGGTCCAAAGCCTCTTCCAAAGTGAGCTCTCCACATAGTGCGATCCAGAGCTTTCTCTTTAAAATGAGAGTATCAACTCCTTTCCTTAATGTTATCCAGTAGCTTCCTACATCTTCTTCCTTGTCTTCCTGTCACTTCTATCCCCCCTTGTATCTTTACTTCAGTAACCCGTTGTAGAAGGCAGTTTCTACGCCAAATGTGACCAATCCAGTTCACCTTCTGTTTAGGTATTTCATGTAGGATATTCATCTGCTTTTTGACACTATGCAATACATCTTCATTTCTCACATGATCAGTCCAACTGATCTTTTCTGTCCTTCTCCAGCACCACATTTTAAAACTTTCCAGGTGTTTCTGATCTACTGCTCAAAGCGTCCAAGTTTCAGCACCATATAAAGCTATGCTCCAAATGTAGCACTTCACTAGCTTCTTCCTCAATTCCAAGTCCAGTGTGGTAGTAAAAAGAGTCCTGCATATCAGATAAAGACTTGAAATTTAGAACATACCTTCAGTAATGTTTCAGCGTGTGATATTGTGTGTAGCAGCCTTCTGGATGCAGAGGAACACCACACTGCGCACAGAGAAATCCAGTTTCTTTCTTGATATTTTTTCGCCCACACACTCATTATTTTCATGTTGGTGTTTCATTGTTTTTTGTGGGTGGAATGTGGACCGGTATGTGATTCTTTAGTTTTCCATCAAACCTGCCAGGGGGTCATTTTTTGGGGCACATTTTGTTGGAGTAAGTGTAGGTGTTCTACTCGAGCCTTGCGACTCGTCAGATGATGATGATGATGATGATGGTGATGATGATGATGACGGTGATGATACAGCTTCTGATGTGAGTATCTTCATTTGTTCCTGCTGCATTATTGTCATTGAAGTGAAGGTACTTTTGGATAAGTTGAAATCTGTTCCTAGACATTGTTTGTGGAAATACTGGATTCTGAAAAATTCCTCTTGTTGACCATTACAATTGTAATTTTGGTTTTCGGACTATACCAGTTACAAAAATCAAACCAAGGAATTTTTTCATTTTGATTACTGTTACTGGTTTCCATTCTTCACTACGTGCATGTTTTGTAACGGGGCGAGGCATTTTGGCGATCTGTTGTTGTGCATATAAATTTGTGTGGTCAACTGCTATATCACTGAGTTCAGTGGGAATATAATGGTCAAAATAACTCATCACTTCTGCTTCATTTTCAACTGCAAATTGCACGCCCGAATTGCCTATGAAGGGTGGTATTCTTGGTTGACAATCATTTTTAGAAAACCCTGTAGGTGGGGTAACATCTATCTGTCTGTGGCTAGGGCTGGGTATTGAAATGTTACTCTCATTTGCACTTTCAGATTTACACTTTTCACTACTTGAAAATTTGGGAATATTATCTGTATCTGAATCACTGTCATTTACAGTTTTATTCACTGCATCAGCTAATTCTTCTTCAGTGCTAAATCCAACTGTTTTTCTTTTCCTAGATGCCATGTTGCACTGAGAAGTATAAACTGTCACACATACACGACTTCACGTATAAAAGATTCTTTATAGACTGCAACCAGAGACAGCCGACTCATTATATCGCAATGTAAACATAATAAACTATAAAAGGGATAAAGATAACATCAGTTAGATATACTGAAGCTGCTGTACAAGTTTCCCGCCTATAATGACAGGTCAGCTAATTTAAGCTGAAAGAGTGTGGTTGACAAATTAGATCAACTAAGGTTGACGCTGGCGATTTTAAGCATGAATTATTAAATCTACTAAGGTCGACT
>Ga0268261_10004543_pt1 | contig 10413 bp, 6 predicted proteins | sample TergutNc150P1_FD_190353 | JGI IMG/M metagenome (GOLD analysis project Ga0268261, IMG submission 190353) | Nasutitermes corniger P1 segment gut microbial community from laboratory colony in Florida, USA - Nc150 P1 (SPAdes) (version 2) | ecosystem: Host-associated > Arthropoda: Insects > Digestive...
CTCGTCCAGAGGAGTCCTACCGACTGTGCTGCGTCGTTGTGTGTGATCTAGAAACATCAAGAATGGGTGCTCCATATATATATGACATTAGTCACCTAAGGGTTAAGTAACTTCCAAACAAAATAAGAGATAAAAAAAAAAACACAATATGGGTGCCATATTAGTGTGATGAATCAGTTTACAGTAAATTAATATGAAATATTAAAACCAACTGCACTTAAAAGAATAAAAACAAATTTTAGAAACAATTGTCACCATGCACATACTAACCATTGCATTTCTTTGCTTACAAATATTTAGCCACACACTGACATTACAATTAAAAAACAAAAATTCCAGGCATGATTCTAAAAGAGAATCTATAACTTCCATATATGTATCACACACAGCTAAGCCTTATCCTAACTTCAGAAATCAATAATTGGAATGATACAAATTACTGAAGCACACAAAAAGAAACAAACAAATCATTGATTGCAGATGATATACAAAAAAGATATAAATTAATATTATAACCCATAACTTATAAAGAAAGATGAGGTTTGAGCCTAGTCAATGATATCAGTTGCTTTGAATGGCAGCTCAAGAAAGAGATATGAAGAAGCTAGCAAAAAACTCTGAAAGCAAGCATGCAAACGTTTGTGTCTGAGTGAGTGAGTGAGTGTGTGTCTTTATTTTTTAAATGTACAGTATATTACGTTTAATAAATCTTGAAAAATGGCATTAACATATATTTCAATACAATATCTTTCAATAAATGTAGTACATAGTAACTTTACTTTCTTTAAATGACTCCTAAGTCAGCTTCTGCCATGTTCAGGGATGCAGTCAATACTCCCTACACTAGCAATGTAAGACCAGTGTACAATTAAAAGAAAATTACCAATTTCTTTTTATTTAAAAATGCTGCACATAAGCAGTATTGATATTTCTGACAGAAATCAACGAAGGAATATCTAAATTTAAACCTACACAATCTGAGACACCTTCAGTGTAGTTCATACAGTACAATATCCACGAATATGTGCATGAACTAAACCCTGGGTATGTTAGATAATTTCTTGAAAAAAAAAAAAAACCTGTGTGTGACACGTTTATAGAAAATAACATGTGTAAAGATTTTGAGTGTGAATACAAAAAAATGTTCTTTTCCAGACAAAATGAAATTATATTGCTCCACTGTAAATATCAGTATTTGATTTAGCATCGCCAATCAAAGACTGGAAGTATTCATGGTAACATATCCATGTATGGTTTGTTTACTCTAAAGAGCTGTTCAGTATTTAAGACATAGCGTAGAAAATCCTGAAACATACAGGATAACAAATATGTTTCTTATATTTTATAAATTTTGTAAACTGGAGTTTTTAGATACAGCTGTTCTACTGCAAATAGAAAGTTTTATTTTTGAAATTATGTGGCAGCAATCTGCACAGATTACCTTACAAACTTATAGGTCAGAAATAATAAAAATGATTACTATTAACTCCACTATAAGTAACAATTAATAAGTTTTTGTAATTCTGATCAACAAAATTTGTTACTGGAAGGCATATGTGGCAGTGGATTTATAGATACATATTCTCTGAACATCAGAACTATATGACATTAAATGGTCAGCTTCACGCATTTGTTGCTTTACCTTGGGGGGAAATGCCCCTGGTACCCATTGATAGGAGGGTAGGTAAGCTCCAGAGTTAGTCTGGGCAGTCGGGAGAAGAAAAATCTCTTGCCTCTGCCATGAATCAGTCCAAAATTCCTCTGTTATTCAGCCTATGACATAGTTGCTATAATGGTTGGAGGTTGCTTAAATGATTACTTTTTACTCATATTAACCTCGGTTTTATGAACTGAAAAAAAAAATCAAATTTTGGCAAGGCCTACAGTAGTTGGTTGTGGTTTTAAATAAATATTATATTTAAAATAAAGATTTAAAGCTATTTATTTATTCATCATCACCATTTTCATCATCGTTATCGTCATCATAACCATAACCATAATCAACATCATTATGTTACAAAGTAGGACAAATGCAGTGGATAACTTTTATTCAAACAGCCCCACAACAATTCAGAAACATACTGATGTATCATCAACACTGCTGATGATGGTAGTAAGTTTCTCTGATACATCGTTACACTGCACCCACACACCATAAGTTTACATACCAGAAGGCAGGAATTTTCATAGTCTGCTCTGTCATAACCTCAAATCTTCAGTCACAAAAACATTAATATTCTTTTCATGTGTGTAATAACAGTGGACATTTAATCTTTAAAATTTGTTATTATAAATTTTACACATACACGTATTTATGACTTCCATCAATTTAAACGGCCTGAGTATCAATTAAAAGTGGTCAGTTTAATGCAACTGTAATGACTGTTTACAGTACTGGAAAACAGTTTGTGTCACTAATTTCTCACCTCATTGAAGAACTTTACTAGTACAGGGCACTGTACAGTGAAAGGGATTTTGTGTCACTTTCAAAATATCATTCCCCTTCCTCACATTTATTAGGTACATTTCATTTCCCTGTTAGTAATTCAAACAGCATGGATCCTACCAAGCCATTCATAATTCCTTCTGTGAAATGTGTTGTATATTATAATTTTACACTCTTTTTCACAGTTCACAACATTCTGGCATTAGCTGAGATGTATGAAGGCACATTTTTTTAACCTTCCCAAAACTCATCAAATGAATAAACATATAAAACATTAAAAGATGAAAACAATTAAGGTCCAATATTTTCCTAATCTTTTAATCAATATATATTTAACAAGCTATTTATAAAACTTATTTAGACCATCAAGTGTAATGGTTTCTATGGCTGCAGTCGTATAACAGTATTATACTATATGTATCTAGTATTTTAATGACAGTCACAAGTATAAACTTCAATAAAATTTTCCCTGCTCATGCTATGTTACATGCAAATACAGAGACAGAATCTCCCAGGAACACAATCCATATTAAGTGACAGTTATACTGGCCACTGATCACGTGACACACAAATCAGGTAATATGTAACCAAGTTATAAAAAACACGAGATTAAAGCAACCATTAACCAGCCTTGAACATACAAATGAAGAAAGCAATTCTGGTTTCAGAAAAAAAAAGTAATGACTCAGTTAACAGCAAATAATTTTAGAATCAAATACTTGACAAATTTTGGCAGGAATCTTAGAAAGAACAACAAATGATGCCTGTATTTAATGTAACACATGAACAATAAAACTTGAATAAACTGATATTATAGTCACAACTTTAATTCATTAAACACATGAATTCTTCACTAAAGTTTGAAAGAACTCTGTATTTAAAATTCACTAATTTGTGATTTTCTTAAATCTTTATCCTGAGTGCAAAAATATTTATTCTTGCCATTGAAAAGTAATTAGTTACTAATTTTAAAAATACACCGACCTCATTAACAGTTCATATTTGTGGTAACAGCAAAATTTTGACACATAATAATTTCAGCAATACCAGGTCAAAAAAAAAGTCCTAGTTGAGTCTGGTAGTATGTAAAATCTGCCCTAAAAGATCCTGTAAGGAGAAAACACTAACCAGCAACTAGTACATAAGCAGCACACTTAAAACTGACCTACATAAAACATAAAAATTACTTTGTCATTTATATTTGCATATACATATATACTTTTTAATCACTAGATAGCAACTTTTCAATATTATACTGAATTATTATAATTATATACAATTAATTCAGGAGAACAAATAAGAACAAATAAGGCCAGTATCAGGTGACTAATTCCTTGTGAACTTTTATGTTTCGTTACCAGACCAGAAGGCACACCTGTTGCAAATAACATCCTTGTGTGATCCATTCTTTTAATGCCTTTTATTTTTCTGAACATAGCAAAAGTAACTTGTGCATGGTTATTTAATTTAATTTTCTGTATTAGCCTACACACCAAAAAAAGACAAAATATACGATAGTGAAAAGGAAAAACAGTTCAAAACAAAATAAAATAGGACATTTGAAAATAAAAAATTAAAAATTTGAAAGAGTTGAAAATTTAAAATATTTAGAAGTTGTACTTAATGAAGATAACAACTGCCAAACAGACTTGCAAGAAAGAATAAAAAATGCTAACAAAACATACTTTATGCTACAAAAATTTTTTAAAAATAAAAACATAGCAAAGAAACTAAAATTAAGACTAAAGAACACAACAATAGACAAAACGTTAACGTAAGCATCATAAACCTGGATACTAACAAAGAGAGACAGAAAGCAAATGAACATTTTTGAAAGGGAAGTGTAGAGAAGAATTTTACACTCAGTATATGACTATGAAAAAGAAAATTGGAGGATATTAACCCTTTAAACACCAAGTTAAATCCCATCTGCCCTTTGCTAGCATTTTTCAGAGCTCACCCTATTCTCCACGTTAGCAGGATAAGGGTTAACCAATAAAGAAATTTATGCAATGGTTACAAAACATACTACAACAGAGACAATAAGGTTAAATATATTACATTGGTTTGGGCACGTACACAGAATGGAAGAAAATAGAATCCGCCAAACAGTATTATATATGAATTTGGGAACAACAAGTTTGAGAGATAGACCAAGAAATAGATTGCAAGATGAAGTAAGGGAGGATGGAAGAATAGTTGGTGGAGAAGGGTTGCAGGAAAAAGTATATAACAGACAGGAATGGAAGAAGCTCCTGAGAATGGCAAGGAATCATTGCATTCTGCACATGCCAATGGAATGGAATGGAATGAATATTAGCCTACACAACATCATGGACATTTCAAATTGTAATACGCAAAACATTACAATAAGTGTAATAGAATAATTTAAACTGGGAAATTCAATCTGAGATAAATAAATCTATCTATCTATCTTTCCGGTCTTGTGACAGCTGTCGCCATCTTCCAGAACCCAAACACCATTCCTTTCTGTTTAACCACTGATCTGCTTCTAAATATCTTGTTTTCATGGCTGCTCATACACCTTCCATCCACATTTTTCTTGGACTTCCTCTTTGTCTTCTTTCCCCTGGTATCCACTCCATAACTAATTTTTGTAGTCTCTCGTCTTGCATCCTTTTAACGTGGCCATACCACTGGAGCCTTTTTCTCTCTATGATGTCTATAATATCCAGCTTCTCTTTCACTCCCATTATTACCTTTATATGTTCATTTTTTATTCTTTCCATCCTTGATTATAAATAAGTACATAATAATAAAGGAAGATGTACTGCAGTGCCAGAGATGCTCAATTGGTGGTGGCACTATGTTTGAGGAAAAGGGGGTAAAGGGAGAAATTATTGGGAGTTTTGCTTGTTATACAATCCAACTCATGGACTATTCACACTTTTAAAACACAATCACTTCAACATTTAAAACCAATAAATGTTAAAAATGTCTTTGTAAGTATAAAACACCTACATGTTTCGGTCTTTTTCACGACCATCTTCAGGGGGTCCTCCACTGTGCTTTGTGCCGTTACTATTCCTCCTGCTGATTTGCGTTCGTTGAGTTCGTATTATTACGCAGTATGCGGGCGCATGTGTATGTCATCTGTGTGTGTTTGGTGTTCTTGTCTGTTGGTGATCTGCTTGTGAACTGTGAACAGTTCACAAGCAGATCACCAACAGACAAGAACACCAACCACGCACAGGTAAGTCCGGTCTTCTTCAGATCAAATGTTTCACTTTTCATATCCTGGATATCATGAACAACGTGGAAATTATTCTAAGGAACTGTTGTATTACAGATGACATACACATGGGGCCACATACTGCGTAATAATACGAACTCAATGAACGCAAATCAGCGGGAGGAATAGTAATGGCACAAAGCACAGCGGAGGACCCCCTGAAGATGGTCGTGAAAAAAGACCGAAACATGTAGGGGTTTTATACTTACAAACACGTTTTTAACATTTTATTGGTTTTAAATGTTGAAGTGAGTGTGTTTTAAAGTGTGAATAGTGCATGAGTTGGATTGTATAACAAGTGTGGCAACATGCACGGTGCGACATTAAAGATTATTGGGAGTGTTTTACCAATAGTAGTGCCAGATTTTTTGCATCATACTTTGAGGGTTCATTTCGAACTGTGTGAGTGTAAATTTCAGATTACGCAAACTGAGAACTATCTGCATGGTATAATTCCAATTGACCTTGTAATAAATCCACCTTTCTTTAAGGAAATTTCTTTGTCTGAAGTTCTACAGAGGGAACTCAATTCTCATATTGAAACTGTAAGCATAAGACACACACTTGTACAAGGTTTATATCTATGCCACACTCAGTGATGGTGTTGTGTTTCGTGATTTCCACTCATATATTTGAGAAAATAGTTCCATACAGTTTGTGGATATGAAGTACAGTAATTAGGATAGAGAAACTTGCAGGAAAGGATGCAGCAAATAACCTGCACACAATTAGACATATTACAAAATGTAATAAAATACATGATTCGGAGATAGTGCAGTGACCAACAGAAATGTAACATGCAATTTTATCAGTGTTTAAAATCACAATTAATAATTCCACTATTTTAAAATGAGATCTGTTCTATTAAACTCTATTATTCTTACTGAAATAGAAATAAATATTTAAAATATAATGGTATTGTTATCTTAGACAAAACAATTTGTCAAATTTAATTACAACAGATGTATATTACCCCAATTATCCAATTCAGTGACACAAAGTTCCTGACTAGTTGCAGAACAATGTCCAACCCTGCTTTTGTAGTAGCCAGGGAACAAAACCATGTACCTCAAATTGAGGAATGGGGAATAACCTTGTGTTAAGGCAGTACTGAAAAGCCATTCAGCACAAAGCAAATGATAAAGTGTCCATGAACTAATATTCATAGATCAGGTGGCAGAGGGTCCCTTGTGTGGTGGTTTGAGACAGAAGAGACTTGTCCGCAAGTACTCGATATTGTTGGGACAGCAGCTTTACCGATGGTGGCAGTGTCTTGTGCTGCTGCTGCTGCTGTGAGCCGACTATTTTGAGAAGAGGTTTGGCATGTCGAGGTGCCTGCAGAGTTTCTGACGAAATTCCCCAAGCCCTTCATTAAACTTGACGCAGAGGGCAATGTAAAACTTGAAGCTCGACGTTCAAGAGTAATGTTTCCACTTGATGCACTACGATTCCTCGAGTGTTCACCAGAGCTCATCTTGTTTTTTTGAGCTCTGTCAGGGGTTTCCTCTAGTGAGCGGGCAATTAGAAGTTCATGTCTTTGTGTGGTACCTGAAAATAATCGATTTTTTAGGAGACTTGTCTTATGTAGAAGATTTTCAATGCTTCCCCCACCACTGGTTCCTCGTTGTTTGGAAAGTCTCTGTTTATTTAATGATGATGAAAGTGATGGTGAACGGAATTCTGATTTGGGACGTGCGATTGGATGGAATGATCTTTCATCTGAGTCAAGACTGTAAGCTCGTGCAGCTGCTCGCACTCTGCGGTCCTTAGCTACCAGAACATGCTCCAATATGTCCAACTCAGAGCTGGTCAGATGTGTAAGGTCACTCTTGCTGACAGCAACTTTTAAGTCTCGCACTTCTTCCTCCAAGCGGCTGATACCTTCTCTCCTTTCCAGTTCCCGAGCCAACATCTGCACCTGCAAAGGTAAAATAGAAATTATTACAAACATAGACTGAAAACCCATGTGCTATGAAATTCATTCATTCATTCATTCATTCATTCACTTTATTTTCCATATATCCATATACAGGTTGAATACCAAGAATGTGGAAATTGTCATAGTTGTTGTAACAATATCTGGCAAAGTTACGGATGTCAGATGTTTAAATAGAATTATAATACAATGGTCACATAGTAATTAACAATTATATCTTCAGAACAATTACAACAAGATGTGTGTTGTCACCAGTATCATACCTTATTAAGAGGGTTAAAATAATGCATCAGAAAATCAGTCCCTTAAGGTTTATATTCTTCTGGAATATTGTGCATGGAGGAAAGCTCAGCAGTAACTTGTTCTCATGTACAAGGGTTTTCAACTGCCTCAAAGCAGGCAACTTTTACCGCAAATTGAATGAAAATAATTTTTTATTCTGTAAACACAATTGTCACATCTTTATTAGTAAATAACCCTTGTTTACTGATAATGTTGTGTTGATGGAATAAAAAATACTTCCTATTCAGTGTAGGAAGCACAACAGGTTGCCAAATACCAAACCAACTGTAAATTTTAGAATATTAATTTTGTAAACAGCTACCTCATTATTAATCATAAAGGTATATCTACACAGAAAAAATATCATAAGGAGGTTACTTCAAGGATATCCAGGAACTTATATTCATACGTAATTTATGGCATTTAATTGCCCAAGTCAGATACTTTGTGCTGTCCATTTTGTATCTATCAGCACTAGTTAGTACAAACTGAAGCATTCTGGTGTGCTCAGGGTTGGCTTTCAGTGGGACTGGGGAGTGTAGGATAATTTGTGCATGAGGGACCAAATGCTGAAATTCTTATGTCGTGTTTAGTACCGAAGGAACACAAGTTATCAAATAAACTACGAGATATTATTTATACCTCGTGATGTATTCAGTAACCTGTGGAATGTAACACTGCTAGTTCAAGGTCAGTCCCTTTTGCAGATAAGCCACTGAAACTGTAATGATGTAAAAGCTTTCCAAACAAATTTTGTGATATTATTAATTTACTTCACTGATCAGGGGCTGGGGTAGTGTGGACAGTATACTGATTAGGCTACAGGCTAGAATGTCTGGGATTTAAATCCTAGGAGGGGCAAGATATATTTCCCCCAAAATGTCCAGTCCAAGTCTGAGGTAAACCCAGCATCCTATTCAGTTGGTACCAGAGTTCTTTCCTAACTATAAAGTGGCCGTGGCATGATGTAGCCATCATGGTTTGCACAGGTACAACCTTACATTTACTGATCATCACTGACATAGATGTTCAACGAATTTAAATAAGAATATACTGTTGTGAAGTGAATGAATACTACAGATATTACACAGCATAAAGATGTTATCTGCTTTGCTTCTTGTAAGTTTTTAAATAGTCACAGAATGGAGAATGTTTGAAATGAAAGTTACATATGCTAAGTCCATTCAGCAAAAGAATCATTTCTTAAGTTTCCCAGTTTTCCACGATATTTCTCTACCAAAATTCTGGATGCAATTCTAATCTCTTCCATTACATCAATCTGAAAGTCTCCTACATTTAATTACTCTACCTTTGTAAGCCAAAACAGTCCACCATATGTAATATTTCAATTTCAATTTATTTTGTGTTCATTTGATCCATAGCGGTTATGACCTATCGGATATGAAACTTGTCAATACAGAATAAAGTTACAAATGTCATACACGATGTAAATACAATACAATGAATTTCAGAGTATGTCTGAATAGGTGACATTCTGATTGTAATGTAATTACAGAAAGGTTACATTAGCTATGGTGTATAATATCTGAATAGTATGATAAAATACAATGAAACAGTAATGCAATATAAGTACAAAATACTGAAAATTATTGGATACTAATACAATACTGTATTGATGAGAGATATTTATAAGATGAAACTTATATTATTGTTATCATAATATTAATTTAATGAGTAAAAGAAATTTGTACATAATAATTTGTTACTGCCTTTTTAAATGTTCGTGGGTTATCAATGTATGTTTCGATGTCCTGTGGAAGAGTGTTGAAAATCTTCATACCTGAATAATAAACTCCTTTTTGGTAAATGTTCAAATGTGCCCTAGGTAAATGTAGGTTATAAGTGTGCCTGGTATTTATGTCATGTATTTCAGAATTTGCAAAAGACTGTTCCATATTATTTGACACAAATGTAAGTAAAAAAAGTATATATTGTGACATCAATGGTAAAATGTTTAATTTTTTGAACAAGTTCCTACAGGATTCTCTGTTACCATGCCCTGTAATAATCCTAATTGCCTTTTTTGGCATTCTAAATACGTGAGTACTATCGGAGGAATTTCCCCAGAATATTCCATAGGTCATTACAGCGTGGAAAAGGGAATGGTAAATTATAATAATAGTATTTGTATTTACATAGGGCTTAACAGATCTAATTACATAGCAAGCGGTACTCAGTTTATTTATTAAGTGATCTATGTGTGGTTTCCAGGAAAGTGTATTATCAACTATTAGGCCAAGAAATTTAGTGTATGAGTTTTTAAATTACTTTGTGCTTCTTAGCTGCAATTATTTCTCTCAGCCCCTGCTTTTCATATATTTAACCCTTTAAACCCCGAATTAAATCCCATCTGCTATTTGCTGGCATTATTAGGAGCTCACCATTTTCTCCACGTTAGCAGGATAAGGGTTAAATTATTAACCTTTAGGCTACTAATGTCATATATATATGGAGCACCCATTCTTGATGTTTCTA
>Ga0268261_10004544_pt1 | contig 10410 bp, 4 predicted proteins | sample TergutNc150P1_FD_190353 | JGI IMG/M metagenome (GOLD analysis project Ga0268261, IMG submission 190353) | Nasutitermes corniger P1 segment gut microbial community from laboratory colony in Florida, USA - Nc150 P1 (SPAdes) (version 2) | ecosystem: Host-associated > Arthropoda: Insects > Digestive...
AGTCCTACCGACTGTGCTGCGTCGTTGTGTGTGATCTAGAAACATCAAGAATGGGTGCTCCATATATATATGACATTAGTCGCCTAAGGGTTAATATCGTATATGACTTAAAAAAGAGTAAGGAAACAAAGCAAGTGACAAAAGAAGTTTTTCAGTACAGAATACAGTGAAAGAAGATCATTTATTTTGTAGTAAAATTTGTTTATTGTATTTGTTTTATTATGAAGGTGGGCATGATGTTATAGGCTGTATTACCTGTAACATGGGTCATGGCGGTATGATGTTCTGTGACATAGCAGTCTACAGAAATGTGGTTATTCTCCAACTGTTTGGTGTTTAGCATTGTGCCTACTCTTCTCATGAATGTGTTGTTTTCGGTTATTTCTCACACGCTGAGCTACAGGATGCATCAGTATTTTTAAGTACTAAGTCTTGTTTTTAAACATTGTTTGGAGGTTTTATTAAGTGTAAAATATCTTATGTTTCAATAAAAGTAACACACAAGACTTCATCCATTTCATGTGACAGTACAGGAAAGCTACAGTTCTCTCAAAGCAGCTAGTTCATGGTCATCAGTAGCTAGGTACCAATCCCTCAGTTGCTGAGGCAGAAATGTGATTTTAACATGTACAGGAACAGCAAAGGGAGTGCAATAGGTTCATGACATCACCTTCCTTTTATTTTTTATAATACTCTGTTTTTATTGATTGATGTTAGTGTCATGTTATATTGTTTTTAAGAATGTGTTAAGCTGCAAATATATATATTTCACAAAAAAGTTGCATGCATGTGTCACCATGAGAATTATAATGTAAGTCAAAATTCATTAGAAGACACACGTGCTGGTTATGAATGTGTGTGAGCCATTGATGTTTTTTGGCGCAGATATTTTGCATACAGATATGGTTGTAACCTGTTTATTATATTCACATTTTCAGAATAAATCCACCTCATAACTTCTGACAGTGGTCAAATAATTACACATGGTGTAAGGCAAAGATATCCCAAGGCTCATGCTCTTGCCAAGTGTGATTTGTTACATGAGCAGCCAGTTGTAGTTGTTCTGTGTTCATGTTATGACTGCAAGGATTAGTAAAAAGAAGTCTATATTTCAGTCTGTTCATGCATCGCAGCCCTGCACATAAGTTGAGTTTGTCTTTGTTGTGGAGTTGTGAACAGACATCAGGGTTTGTTTGATACCTATGAAGACAGCCATGGAAACATACAAATTGCCAGAAACTGTCCATGGAATTGTCATGTAACTTACCTGCGTCTCTTTGAATGACAAAGCATTTGGTGAGGGGAGTGAGGAACATGAAGGTGATCACAGGAGTAAGTGACCATTGAATGACCATAAAATTGATGGAGAATCAATTGTGGAGACCGTTTTTTAGATTATGTAGTAAAGAGGAAGATCAGTGCAAGTTTGTTCCAAGGGGTCTGACTGATGAGCAAAGGGAGCACAGAGTCACAATTTGTGAAGACTTCATCCTGACCTGCCAGACCAATCCACACTTTCACAATTGTATCATTACTGGTTACAAGTACCTTGCAGAAACAAAATCCAGGGTATGGAGTGAGATCGAAAATCACCACTAAGGCCAAAGATGTGTAGCTTGTAAACTGAGGATCAAAATGGTGGTGATTATCCCTTTTTCCCCCCTTTTCTTTTCGTTTCTCTTCTTTTCCTTTCTTTTCTTTTCTTTTCTAACAGGTTGTGATTCATAAATAATTTGTGCCAGAAAAAAAAAAGTGAACAGTGAATTCTACATAAAGGTGCTAGAAAGGTTATTGCTGTTGATTGGAGAGAAGGCAGTTGGTTCCTTTTGCATGAAAATGACTCTCTTTCTGCCATGAGAGCTGAGCGCTTCGTAAAAAATTGTGACGTGATGATCAACCATCCACCTTATTCACCTAATGTTGCACAATTTGACATTTTCATTTCTTTATAGTAAAGATGACTGTCAGTAGACTTTGACACTGAGCATAAAGGTGCTGTGATTCTTCAAACCAGTAACTGTTAACCAATCTATGTGGCATAACATCCCAGATGAACTGAATCTTCTGCAACACCACTGTGAGAACCTCAAATCATGCAAATTTTTCTTTGTTGTATTTTATACTTGCATCATTATTTCTTTGCTCCCTGGTGGCATAAGGCAACCTCTTCTTTTGTGAGGGTTTAATTGAATAGCCATATGGTTCTGTGTGTGGATGCATGTACAGGAGGTCCACAAACTATCCAAAAATCTGGGAGCCAGTGTGTCATATTATTGTGCATTTACAAGTGTTCATTAAAAGATTTTGGACACATTACTTGGTGCCAGCATAGAGTATTTAGCATATTGACTGGGCTACTTGCTGGATGACCAAGAAAGTGATCTCTGATTCCTGGCAGAGGCAGGTGATTTTCATGTTCTCCAAAATGTACAACTTGGCTCTGGGGCCACCCAGCCTCCTATCCAGTGGGCACCACGGACTCTTCCTAGGGGTAGTGAGGTTGAGTTGTGAAGCTGACCATTCACATTCATCCTTTGCCAAGGCTACAAATGAGTGAGGTTAACAGTGAATGTCGTGATTTGCACTAATATTGCAACCACCTCAAATTGATCGTAAAATCCAGGGAATGACACATTCATTCATTCCATTGGCATGTGCAGAATGCGACGATTCCTTGCCGTTCTCAGGAACTTCTTCCTGCCACCCTTCTCCACCAACTATTCTTCTGTCCTCCCTCACTTCATCTTGCCATCTATTTCTTGGTCTGCTTCTCAATCTTGTTGTTCCCAAAGTCATATATAATGCTCTTTTGGGAATTCTATTTTCTTCCATTCTCTGTACATGCCCAAACCAACGTAATCTATTTAACCTTATTGTCTCTGTTATAGTAGGTTTTTTAACAATTGCATAAATTTCTTTATTGGTTAATATCCTCCAATTTTCTTTTTCATTGTCATATACTGGACCTAAAATTCTTCTATACACTTTCCTTTCAAAAATGTTCATTTGTTTTCTATCTGTGTTTGTTAGTATCCAGGTTTCTGATGCAAATGATAATGTTTTGTCTATTATTGTGTTCTTTAGTTTTAATTTTAGTTTCTTTGATATGTTTTTATTTTTAAAAAATTTTTGTAGCTTAAGGTATGTTTTGTTAGCATTTTTTATTCTTTCTTGCATGTGTATTTGGTAATTGTTATCTTCATTAAGTATAATTCGTAACTATTTGAAACTTTCAGCTCTTTCAAATTTGTAATTTTTCCTTTTCAAATGTCCTATTTTATTTTGTTTTAAACTGTTTTACCTTTCCACTATCATATATATTCTGTCTTTTCTTGGTTTATCTGTAGTCCTAACTTTCTGGCAATGTTTTCCATTTCAACAAAAAGTTGTCTTATTTCTATTTCATTTTTTCCAATTAATACAATGTCGTCTGCATATGCTAATACCAATCTTTATACCACTAGGAACCATTTTTATATTTTGTATCACTTTTTGTAATGCCAAATCATATAATATTGGTGTTAAAGGGTCACCCTGTTTCAGTCCTGTTTTATTTTAGAAAAAAGATGACAATGTTCCTTCTATTCTAACTGCACTTTTTGTCTTTGTACACGTTCTACACATATTTATTAATTTAGTAGGAATTTTAAATTCTTCCACACATTTCCATAGTGTGACTATGTGTAGAGTCATATGCCTTTTGAGAGTCAGTAAATGACATTTATGCCCTCCAAAAATGTGTGTGTTGCCTTGGAACACGATACATACATTTAAATACGAAACAACTTCCTCATGGTATAGGCCTAGAAGCCCCGTTGTTGCATCCACATTAAGGGATGGTTGTTCACCCAAGTTCTCATCTCCTTCTGGGATGTTTAAGGCTATGGCCAGTGTTACTGTCTGTGACATTCATAAAAAGGCAGTGTGTTATTTTTTTCTAGATGCATATCCTTGACCGTACACATGAAGTGTTCTACATGATTGAATTGAAATATTAAGTGTTCTTCATGAAGAATGAAACTCCTTGCATGGAGATCATGTCCATCCTTTGTCTGTCCATCTGTCTGTGAATTAGGGTGAGTGACAAAACCAGTTGTCAGATGTAGGTATAGGAATTCTTTACAGAGGTGTCAATCCAGCTTGAGTTCCTTGAGGACTGGCTGGCTGTCATGCTTGAGAGGAGGGGTAAATGAATTTATACCTGTACCTTCCAAACTTTGTAGCTGATTTGGGTGAAATTCACTGTAGGAAATCTCCACATATTGTTACTGAGCATTTGTGAGTTCTGTGAAAATGGCTGCAGTGAAAAGCTCTACTTTACTGAAGGGTGCAAGTGAACTCTTGCCTTTATTTTCTGTATGTATTTTTGCCATTTATTATCAAATTTCAATGAAATTCAGTGTAACAGATGTGTACCTACTGTTGTTGATCAGTTGCAAGTTGTATGAAAATGGGCACAGTAAAAGCCATACTTTACTTAGGGGCATAAATTAATTTCTCTCCATACTTTCTGCATATGTTCAATTTCAGTTAAATTTGGTATAAGATCTGCACATAATACTGTTGAGTATTTGCAAGTTATGTGAAAATAGTGATAGGAAGGCCATACTTCTCTTATGGACATAACTGAAATTACATTTACATACATACCATGGAACTGTATCATATTCTGATGGTAAAGAACATTTGCTAAAGTCTTTGCCCTTTGTATTGACCATCCTATTTGAAATCATGCTTTTTACTGAGAGAAGGGACAATATTTTGAGTAGATTTTTTGCCAGCTGGTGGTGTGGGGAGTTTCTTGAGCTTAATTTTGGCCATGTGTTATGCCATTTTTGTGTTTCTTTGGCTGACAGAATTGGGTGTAATGCTTTGCTATAGTGATGTGTGAGGCGCATTCTTAGGCCACCTGTATTGCTGTACTTTGAATGTTTTCAGTGTGTTGTATGCATTCTTCTGATCTTTGTGAAGTTACATGCAACTGTGACTTTAAGCACTGACAGTGACTGCTGATAAAGACAGTCAAGATCTGGTGGACAATGCCTGTGCCAGCATCGACCTAGTAGAGGGTGGGAGAAGGGGATTGCATTAGCTGAAGCATTAATGGAGATACAGCATTGTCCTTGCCTGTATTATTTTATAATGTTTCATGAAAAGTGAAAACAAACTCAACTGTACATAACTTATAAAATAATTAGAATTCCATTACTATATTTCACTGATTTAGTAAATTAAACATAATTAGACAACAGACTGTAGCTGCTGGATGTCACTGATGATAAATGTTGTGTTGCCCTGCTGTGACTGGCTGGACTGCAGGCTAGATGACAGTAACAACTGGCATGACCATAGGCTTAATTAGGGGAGAGGAGGGCATTTGTGTACACAAGTCTTTAAAGTGGTAAAAGAAGGTGGAGTTATCCCTGTACATGCTATGAAGGCCTGTAGGGGGAGTGGGTGTGTAGATGTGCTTATATGTGACATTGGCACAAGATAGAGGTGAGTGGTCAGCCTCCCACCCAGCATCCATTAAATAGGAGGCTGGGTGGTCCTGAAAGCTGGTTTGGACATTTCAGAAAAAATAAAAATCTATTGTCCCTATTGGGATTCAAACTCCAGGTCATCCTGCCCCTAGCCGAGTTACTATACTGACTGCTACCCTGGCTCGTTTCTTTAAACTGATAGGTGATGTAAATGACATGCTGCAACCTATTGATTGACATGATATTTTACTTTACACCATAGTGATCAGGTGCAACTGCAATACCATCTACACGTAGAGCATGAAGTTGTGTCTTCTGTTCTCTTCTTAAATTTGTTGCTTTAAATAATTCAGGTAAGCACACCATATTTTTTAATTTGTGTTAATTTGTAACCTCCGTCACCTGAAGCTGGTTCAGAAGGTGAATCCACTAAAAGTAAACACACATGATGTTTGAAGTTGTCATGTGAACAGATTTCACCAGTGTGTTGCAGTGCATTGTAGCTTGGTGTGGGCAATACTGCACAGTGCTGTGTTACCCCACATTATATAACATTTTTGGTGTTGGAAGTAAACGTAAAGTAACTTCAACATTATTGTCTTATGGGAGGGGATGCCATATCGTCTGATAGTTACCATTGTTGCTAAACTTACTGCCTTTATTTTCATGGTAGAATAATAATTTAACTAATGCTTTTTTTCTATGTGAGGAGACTGATATTTACTTTTTCTGACTTGTGAAATGTGGATTGACATTTGAGTATATTAAGTTAGTGATCTACTTTTTTGTAGGTGGCATGGGCACTTGTGAGGGAAATTACATGGAAGGACAGGTAGAGGCTTTGCTTAATGCATTGAAGTTATGAAGGCCTATTAGGGAATTTGGTTGTGTATTCATTCAGCATTGCCGGTCCCAAAGGCCGCGCAGTCTAAGGCGTAGGTCTACGGCCGCTTGCCTGCTGAGATTGTGGGTTGGAATCTCACGGGCGGCATGGATGTTTGTTGTGAGTGTTGTGTGTTGTCAGGTAGAGGTCTCTGCGACGAGCTGATCACTCGTCCAGAGGAGTCCTACCGACTGTGGTGCGTCGTTGTGTGATATAGAAACCTTGTGAATGAGGAGGCCCTGGCCCACTGGGAACTGTCGCGCCAAAAACAAACAAAAAAAAATTCATTCAGCATTGCAGAATCGGCAATTCATCGCAGCGAGAATGTTTTCGAACGATGATGTAGAGAACAATGAAAAATGCAAATTTGTTCCATACATGTCGGCGGTTTTTGAGATAAATATGACACAGTACGTCGTAACCGGTAAAATATGGTAGTTTCCCAACTTACGTTTCAGTTTATTTGGGGTTAGAGTAAATTTTGGGCTGACACGGACTGAGGTCGTGCGTTCTTCACATGCAGATTAAATTTGTATCAAAACAAACAAATATAAATCTGTTAATAGGTCCGAAATGTGCAAAATTTGGCCGGAAATCACTCCATACTCTGATCGCAACGAATATACAAAAATACGGTATTGAAGTATTGGAAAAATTGAAATCATCCTAGGAAACTTACCCAAGTTAGCCCATACCTCACAAAACACTGTGCCTCCACAACAAAGAGAACCCCATTAGTGCTGTTAAGGGAAATAATCCATTTTTTAGATTACAGACAACATAAAAATATATCGCATGGAAAATTGAAGAGTTTTCAGTTTGAAACAGTTGGTGATATAAACTCTTAAAGAGTTACTGTAGAAACTGTGAGAACACACAAGCATAAGAAAACAACAATGATTACTATTAAAGATTAAAATTCTGTTAGAATTGTTGAAAAAGGATTTTTGTAAAAGAATTTTTGACACGACACCCGACCAAGGTACATTATACATACCTACTCGATATTTACTCCTTGAGTGATCGTTCTGCACGATATAGGAATGTAAACAGTTATTTATGGATCAATATAAACTTAGTGTTTGTTTTCCTCGCGTGCGCATTGGGGTGGAATGTCGCGTGCTATGCTATAGAAGGGGTTTAATTCACCAATGTTCTGTTCTTAAATTAGTGGACCATTTTTTTGGGTAAGTTTGTACGTAATACGATTGCAGATAATTCATGCCTATACTTCTTCTGGTGAGAGGTATCAATTCCATTAACATTAAGTGTGTGACAATATTTGGTACCTGCAACCAAGAAGAATCGCTCAGTATATTGCATCAATAATCAGAAAATATGTTTATATTAGGCTATATGTAATTTCATGATAAAGAACTTGCAAAGGTTATGATTATATAAGAGGATTTTGTCGTTGATTAACTGTCATCTAATAGCAACATAAATAAATTGCCATGAACATAACTAGTAAGTGTTCCATCTTTAATTTGGTAACATGTTTGGATTTCAAAGGGTCATCTTCAGGGCGGAAGATTCTCAGGTCGAAACAAGTTACCAAATTAACATAACACTTATTAGTTTGTTGACGGCAATTTATATCTCGTGTTATAGCATCTAACACAACGGGCTCACAAACGTAAAAACTGTTGTCTTTTACCAGCACTGAAACAAAATTTTGACGGATGGCAAAGAGTTGTGTCAGGCTGAAACAGAAGATACCGCCTGCTATCCAACAGAGTATACAATAACTCCTTCAAGTTGTGACGATTTCCTCAACTGTGGTAGTGGCGAGGAATAGAGGTGGTATAAACTATTAAACTAAAATTTAGGGGATTTTAAGTTTTTAAGTTTGAGGTACCCTCTTAAATGAGCAAGAGATCTTAGACTTTATATGTATGTCCTAACGCAAGTACTTTTCAAGATGTAGGCAATGTTTTTATTTGGCTGGATTCTAAGAAAACACTGCAGTACTGTATAAGAGATGTCAGTACACGTTATGAACTGCACAAATTTGTTTACCATTTTCTTCCCTTATTGAGGTTGGGTGCACTGAAGACTCAGTCGAAAGTTTCGTACATGTGAATCCTTGAGGCATACACACTACTTAGGAAAACGTAGTGATACCGGCTGTTGTGTTACTTATCAGATTAGTGGGTTTGTAATGGAATCTCTTCATTCTTCTCGGGAAATGGCAAGTATGAATTTCATGTATGGCCGTGCTAACGGGAATTTTCGGGAAGCACGTAACCTAAACACATAACATTATCCACAACACAGAAAACCATCCCGTGAATTATTCACCAACTTTACAAGCGACTGGGCGAATCAGGGCCCTTTGGTCCAAGGGCAACTTTTCTTTTGAACGTGCCGTGTACGGCTTCACTTACCTTAAACAATACAGTGTCACTGAAATCTCAGTCCCTTACACTGGGAGTGGGCCGGGTAGCGAGTCGTTATAGCGACTGGCTAGGGCTGGACGGTCCGGGGATCCAATCCCGGTGGGGGCGAGATTTTCCGCACCTGTCCAGACCGGCCCAGGTGCCCACCCAGCCGCCTGTACAATGGGTACCGGCTCTTTCCCGGGGGTAAAGAGCGGCCGGGACGTGACGCTGACCCCTCACCCCCTTCTAATGCCGTGGTCATGAAAGAGTAGAGCTATACCTCTACTCCTCCTGTCGGCCGTACGGCCTGTACAGAGCCTCAGTGCCTGTACAAGGGTGAACTTTACTTTTACCCTAACCTTACACTGGGTGATTAAAGCTTTACCGAAGTACACATGGAAACATTGTTGTTTACGTACCTCCTTGCAGTAGCCTGTAACGTATCGGATCAGTGAAGTATACAGAGGCACATTATCCTATGCAGGCTGATGTACTGACCATGTTCGACGCTCGCAACCGGTGGATATTGCTTGGAAATGCTACAAGAGGGCATCCCCTATTAGCAGAACTGAGAATTCTCTTAGACAGCGACGTGTTGCTAGCAGACCGAGTTTCTGAGCGATCCTTTATCGTACTGGAGATGCACAGACGGAGACACAACGACACGATCATAAAGACAGTCATTGGCGAATGGGTCCAGCAATATGGGCTCCGGCTGACTGCTTCTCCCGTCCTCTCTTCTCGAAGAACGAATTTTCACAGATCAGTCTTAAAAGCCGTAATGGTGGTAAGACAGAATAAGGCTTTATGTGTCAAGCATACAGTTAATATGCACATCAGGGGGTTATGAGGTACTATCACACACCAGTTTTATATCCAACTGCTATACAAAGCTACTCTTTGCGCTGCATCATATTGCGGCTTCCTATTTTAGCCATCATCAGGGAACTGTAATGCTATAAAAACACACGCAGCATGTCATATGTCAGTAAATGGTACTGTTGTATATGCTGATGTACGTATATATATTTACCATTTACTGACATATGGCACACTGCTCGTGTCTTCACAATATCGTAGCTCCCTGTTGATGGCTACAGTATGTAGCCGAAACATGTAGGAGCGCACAACTACCTTTCTGGAGTAGCTGGAAATAAAACTAACGTGCAGCAGACAATTTCAGGGAATGTGTATGATATTAAATTAGGCAGTAGTGCCGGCCTTGGGTGGTGTGGGGAAGTACGTAGCAGATATTTGTTTGTGCAGTCTATGCACATTTTGTTCTTTCTAATTCAGTTCCAGCACTACCGTCATGCAAACATCCGGCATCAGAAACACACTAGCTGCAGTGAAAGTAAAGCCGAGAAACGGGTTGTTTTTTAAAGAGATTTATTGCGCAGAAAGTACTTGTACAAGGACCAGTTACAAAATTGTTCCCTTAACACATTGCGGACGGGTGACGAAGATTTGCGTTTTTACGTTACAACTGTGCAGGACGGGTGACGCAGATTTGCGTTTTTAACACGGTGAAACCCGATACATCTGCAAGTTCTCCTTAGTGCCACTCCACAAGGGGGAATGTTTCCAGAGGTATCACACCCTCAAGCACTACTAGGGTCTTTGGTGAGTATTTCCTGAAAATTTCATTTCACAAAAATAGTTA
>Ga0268261_10004545_pt1 | contig 10410 bp, 7 predicted proteins | sample TergutNc150P1_FD_190353 | JGI IMG/M metagenome (GOLD analysis project Ga0268261, IMG submission 190353) | Nasutitermes corniger P1 segment gut microbial community from laboratory colony in Florida, USA - Nc150 P1 (SPAdes) (version 2) | ecosystem: Host-associated > Arthropoda: Insects > Digestive...
CAGTCAATACCAGTTTCCTTTAGAATCTGCATTAATTTGGTCCAGTTGACTCGGTCAAACGCCTTCTGCCAGTCTATGAAGCAAACACTTAGTTCCTCATCTATCTCCAAGGTTCGTTCTGATATTCGTATTATTCACAGCATCCCAATTACATCCCTAGTTCCTTTTCCTCTTGTAAATCCAAACTGATCTTCTCCCAGTGTATCCTCAATTTTCGTTTCAATCCTTCTTCTAAGTATCTTTGCTACTATCTTCGCTGTATATGAGATAAGGCTGATTGTGCGATGTTCGCTGCAATTTGTAGCTTGTGGCTTCTTCTTTAACCTTTTGGCACCCGAATTTTACATTTCAATTTTAGCACATCCTGTACGGAAAATGTGAATAACACAGGAACCAAAAAAGGTAGCGTTATGAAATAAACGGCATTTTGAAGGGGAAAAAACGGAGAGTATGCAGCATGTTTAAAATACTCAGTACTTATATTTGTTGAAAAAAATATATAAAATGCAACATCTGGAGGGTAGAGGTACGCCCGTCCTATATATAGGACGCAAGGTTCTTAAAGGTTAAGGCAATCATTGTAACTTCCGTGAAGTCCTTGAGCCACTCTCCAGTTTCATAAATGGTGTTGATCAATTTCGTCATTAATTTTAAACCACCTTCTCCAAATAATTTGAGCACAACTCCAGGTATATCATCATCTCCTGTAGCCTTTTTATTCCTCATTTCCTTGATGGCTTTTTCCACTTCACTTTACAAATTATATGGGCCCTTCTCGTCTGCATCTACTTCCTCTTCAGGTTCGACTTCTAGGGTTACTGGTCGATTAGGTCGATCGTGTAGTTCTGTAATATAATTCTCCCACATTTTCAGCACTTGACTTTGCTCTACTATTCTATTCACTTGTGAGTCTTCGATGCCAGTATTTTGGATCCCTTTGGTCTCCTTCCAGCGTAGTACTTTTCTCTTCAGGTACATCAAATCATAACGCCCTGTTCTTTGAAATTCCATAATTTCGTTACATGTGTTCTCAAGATATTCCCTTTTGGCTTTATCTGTGGCTCTTTTCAATTCGTTTCTCAGCTTCTGGTAGTTCTTCCTGCCTTCTTCGATGTTGACATTCTTCCATTTCCTTCTTTCATCCATTTTACTGATTATTTCCTGTGTAATCCATGGCTTTCTTGCTCTCTTCTCGACTTTCCCAACCAGATCACTGAGAGTATCTAAGACACATTCCTTTATATTGTTCCACTGCACGTCATTCCATACCTGGTCAGAATATTTCGTGCCTGCCTAGCGACTGGCTATGTTCCAGCCATATGAAGACAGGTTAAGTTAGTGTTTATACCTAAGCCCGGCAGGAATTCCTACATCGGGCCTAGGGATTATAGACCCACCAGTTTAAAATCGTTTCTTCTTAAAACCATGGATAGGCTGGTGGATATGTATCTAAGAGACGAAGCACTGGTACTTGTGCCACTGCATCCTAACCAACATGCTTGCCAGGCTAGGAAATTGGTGGAAACGGCTTTTCATCAGCTCGTTGTATGGGTTGAGAAGGCGCTTGACCAGCAAGAGACAGCCTTGGGAGTTTTCTTAGACAGAGAATGGGCATTTAATAATACCTGCTACGACACCATGTGTGAGGCTCAAGCCAGGCATGGTAGTGATCACACCATTGTGAGATGGATTATGGCTACCCTGGAGGGCCACGTGGCTGTTGCGACCCTCAATGGAACTTCCATGGGGCTCGCGATATCCAGGGGCTTCCCGCAGAGGGGTTTGTTGTCACCATTTCTATGGTGCCTGGTGGTATATTATTTGCTGGCCAGGCCCTGTGGAGGCTTTTTTATTCAAGGATACGTTGATGACATGTCGTCACGGGGTGGGTAAATTCCCAAACACCGTATCAGGATTCATGCAGTGGGCCCTTTTGACCATAGAGACATGTTGCAACGAAGTCGGGTTGTCGGTCAAGTCTGATAAGACTGGAATCGTTGCACTTACTATAAATAAGGAAAAATCCCGGGATTCTTTGAATCACAATTCTTCGGGGTTAAATTAAGTCTCTCGGGGTCGGTCAAGTATCTGGGGGTTATCCTGGATTCTCGATTGACCTGGAGAGAGCATGTGGAGGTCAAGGTAAGGAGGGTTTATAATTCGTTGTGGGCCTATAAGAGAGCGTGCGGGGAGGGGTGGGGTCTGAGACCCAAGGTGGTCCATTGGCTCTACTTAGCCATCGTTCGGCCGACCATCTCCTTTGCATCCTTAGTATGATGGCCTGGCTGTCAAACGGCTAGTACCAAGGAGAAGCCAAGCAAAGTACAAAGACTGGCATGCTTAGGGATAACGGGAGCGATTCGTACGAATCATACTGGTGCTACAGAGGCGCTCGCTGGCCTCCCTCCGCTGGATCTGGTGATAGAGGAGGAGGCGAGGTCGGCGGCACACCGCCTCTAGAGTTTGGAGGGTTGGTCTTACCTTCATCCCCCAACAAGGACGCAGTTGTATATTGACTCGACTTCAGACGTTTGGTCCCATATTTAATATAGGGGTCGACGTTATAAAGTCAGTCCTTAATCTGTAACCCAAATATAGGGTCACTATGTTAACTAGAGTGGAATGGGCCAGAGCCCCGGGACTACTCCTGCGTTTAAAGGGCTCCTCTGGTTTATGGGTGGGTACAGGACTATGAATGGGACCGGGCTGAGGTCTAGGGGCAATCTGCTAACAGAAGGCTCAGTATGTCTCGGGGGAAACATGCCACAGTCTTTCAGGTTGAGGTATATGCAATATTAGCCCGCGTTCATGAAATTGAAACTCAGGACTGGCCAGAGAATACGTGACTATTTGTTGATAGTCAGGCTGCTCTGAAAGCGCTTCCGGCTGCTAAATGAACGACTCCTTTGGTACGATATTGCCAGCAGGAGTTGAACGATATCTCTACTCGGAACGCTTTGGGGCTATATTGGGTCCCTGGTCATGCCGGAGTGAGAGGAAATGAAATCGCCGACAAGCTCGCAAGGAGTGGTTCTGTTCAGCGGTTTGTTAGACTTGAGCTTTTCTTGGGGTCTCTAGGCAGAATATACTAAGAAAAATGAAACGCTAGGTGGAGAAACAGCATCTTGCATTGTGGTTTGGTCCCAGTAATACACAGAGACAGGCCCGGGAATTGATCTCTGGCCCTAATCTGGCTATGGGGGTCCGATTACTGCCCTTTAATAGAACACAATCCAGGGTTGTTATTGGCCTGCTCACTGGACATAACACCCTGAGATAACATTTATATATAGTGGGGATAAGTAATAACACCACCTGTAGGAAATGCAGTATTGAGGAGGAAACCTCAGTCCACATTTTGTGAGTGAGAGGCCTTGGCCTCACTCAGATATACATATCTGGGCTCCTTTTTGGACCCGGAGGATACGAAACTAGGTAACTATTTATGGGGACCATCTGGAACATTGCTAAAGGAACAGGGTTCTTATAACTTAGTACAGAATATGGGGGACAAAGGGCCTGTCTTAAGGCGTAGGTGCATCTGGCCCGGAAGGGTTCGAACCCAGCTACTATTCTATTCTATTCTATCGCCTTAGGTACGAACATAAAAAAATAGTTTTAGAGAAGCTGACAGTTGCTGTCACATTCCACGTATTTATCAAACTCTCAGTTACACAATCTTATTGAAACACCGCAAAATCATTCCGTAACATAACACGTCTGTTACTGTGATGGTTTTGCACTCTCCTCTCAGTCCTGAAGTTGAAGAATTGGCGTCTTTTGGGTTTTAGCGACTGCTTATTCTACATATTTACCGGTACCTTTATAATCAAAGCACATATACATGCGGTATGTGGAGGCTAAATATGGGGATCACGCCGTATCTTCTTGACAGGGAGCTCTCAGTTACATAACAATTATTCATCCCTTATAGAGCTGAGAAATCTTCACATGAACCACGTCAAATGTTTATGTGTGTATGGCATAAAACACACGTCCGATCATTTCCGTGCAATACCTTATCTGGAACACAGATATTTCGGTGCGATTCCTTCGCTCTTCCGGGATGTTACGCAGCGATGTTGGTAGTTCTTTTGCCACAGTTTCGGGACAGCCTACCGGTTCAATCTTCAAGGGTCAGGCTTTCTTAATGAACAAAACAACCAATTGGGTGACTCTAAACAAGTGATATTAGTTGTGTAACATCACACAATATTAGCTGTATAACATCACACAATATTAGCTGTGTAGCATCACACAACAGCGAAGGCCGCAACCACATCGCAACGCAAGCCTCAAATCCGGTAAATTGTTTAGGTATGTTAAATGGGTACATTTAAAACATGTATAGATGTACAGTATCCATTGTGGAAGTGGTCAGGCTGCTGTATGGAGAGCCGAGGAATAGCGGTTCGATTCCCTACAGAGCCAAGAGATTTCTCCACCATCGTAAGGGCACAAACCGGCTATAGAGAACAAACCCAACCTTTTCCTATGACTATCTTGGGCTTTCTATTGCCATATAAAGTGGCCGGAGCTTGAAGCTGGTGACTCAATCTAATGCTCACCTTGAGAATGTTCGGAGTTATATTTCAAATCCCCTAAATTACTTCATGTCTTACACAGGGAACATTGTACGTTAATGTAGCAGTATTCATATATCACCTGTAGTGGTTACGATCGGGAAAATTCCGTCGTTTGGAATTCATGTTTGACGAATACTAAATTTTAGGGGAAGAATGAATTTTTCTTCTCCGAGGCTCTTTTTAGTGTCTTCGTAAATTGTGTTAAGTTGCACATTCCACCACAATGAGAAGCAATAAGTAACATCCAAAAGACTGACAAAGCAGATTTCTTACCAATGCACACGTAAATTTGAAATCCGTGACCTGACAACATAAGTGCACTACTGAAACATCAACTGAACTGAATTCAGAAAAACTACACAGGCGACAGCTGGACAGCAGGAAACTACACAGCATGGCACAAAAGAAAAAAAAAAGACACCGGTTGACTTGAAGCTACAATTCCATGCAAGTATTGCATAGACGATGTGACGAAGTTGGAGAATTGTTAAACGTAAAAAAACTGAAAATTTATACTCGGCAAAAGAAATATCCAGGGATGGTGGTGTAATTATATTCAAACTTGGTTCCAATTAGTTCGCTTCCTTCACAAGGGCACTACTCTATCTGAAGTGTGGTACCACAGTTTCGTCCAAATGTCTTTGAAGATTTCTACGACTGTCACATTTGCCTGTCTGCGGAAAAGTCTTGAAGTTTAAACCATATCTAATTTCGTGACGAAATTTAGTGTGTCAGACCACGACATGTGACACGTCACACAGTTGGAAAGGTTTAATATAACATGTGTGGACTTGTATGTTAAATACTACGGCCCACGGCAATGTGCGAGGGAATCCATATGTAACATCTGGGCCGTTTTTGCCTGTAATTCTTGAACGATATATCGGAAGCAGATGGAACCTGCTTCACAAGACTTCCCCTTTCATGCTGATATTCTGCATTAGTCATTTTTCGTGACACAACACATTTTATTCCTGCTCGAATTACGAAATTATACTCCTGTTCCAGCCGGGCGTTCTATATGAATTACCTGAAATTTTATATCGAAATTTGATATCTATGTTGCAGAGCTGAATGCGTGTACCAAGGAGTGCTCCAAATTATCCGAGAGGCTCCTAATGGATCAATATGGGTATCTGAGCAAAAGAAACCTTCGTACCAGGTTATCATTCCATCGCGACAACCAGGGCTGAATGAATAATATTCCGAAACGGATGTCCACTGACGAGAAGAATCCTGGAAAATGGAGCCTTTCATTGACTTCCCAATAGATGGAACATCTAAAAGTACACGGAAAGTTTTGATGTATAATTATAACCGAACATTTATACAATATAAAATAAAGTTCATTATTTACAAACGGTAGGGGACAACAGAAAACGTGTGGCAACTATGTGCACTACTTCTCAGCAAATGAAACTCGTGCTTGTTGAATGCATTTAATGTAACCATCCTGGATATTGTGATATCTATTAAAGCGCTGATCAAATATGTAGCATTTATAAGGCTATCATTCGCACGAACTTACGATATGAATATCATTGGTCAATATAATTCCGTTCATATATTCATATCGTGCATCTCTATTTTTTTATTTTATTATTATCCCCTCAACAGTCGCAGGTGTGCGGAGTGCTACCTGTTTTATAAGTATATTATTTACACCTTCTTCCTGTCCTCACGCCTGCTGCAAGTCCAACCCATCTGTCCTGGTTTAATTACCCTAACCATATCACGAAATGAGCCTAGATATGGTAGCCCGTAGTTTGGCTAAGTTATGGGCTGAATGGACGAGAAAACGTGGTTGGAATCTGCGTTAGACAAATTTTTGCCTTTGCTCTGAATGTTCCAAACGCTTCCTGGGGCCCACGAAGCCTACAACTCAATGGGTAAAGATGACCACACAGCCCATCTAGTAACTAGGTTAAGAATAAATGGAGCTGTATCTCCAACACCCGATATGTCCCTCATGTCTTCGTGTTATACATAGGAAGAAATTTACTATTATATTACACGAAAAATGCAAATTTCTTGGCACGGATGAAGGTGGCTTATATACGAGACAACATTTCTAGAACGGTGTTGAGTGGAGATTTTGTAACAGCCGAAAATAGGTCGTCTCTCACCTTTGCGCTGTTGTTTGGAGCTGTATTTTAGAAGTGCTTAGAAAGTGTTCCCATTCTTGCAACACTCGATTTCTCTACAGGAATGAAATGATGCCACGCACAGTTTAACCATACTAATCCATCGAGACATATACTAAGATTACACTAGTCTGCAAATAAAAACTTTTGTCTGCGGTAAAAATCGAAATAGGTGGGTTTTACTAATTCCGTTATGCTGGATTCAAAAATGCATTTCATTTTGCCGTATCACGTCTGGTTAATTGGTAATAAGGCAAAATGTTATTTTGGCATTACGTAAAATTTTCGATAACTTAGTATTGATTGAATTAGATATATTACATATAAATGTTAGTATGCAACATGCAATCTTATTTTTTCCTACATTAAACACAAGTAAAAGCTGCCTTGTAAACAATAAGATGATTTGTATGTTGCTTTTGTTTATGATTAAGCCGACGAAACCGAAGCGGTAAATGCGTATTTTAAATCAGTGGTGTCAGTAACACATTTAAATTACAAGCCCTACTTCAAATAAAAATTACAGGGTTGTCCATACATAGTTTTGTTAAGAATATAATAAAGACTATTTAAGGAAAAATGATGCCTGTAGCATATATATATATATATACACATATACATATATACATATATATATATATATATATATATATATATATATATATATACGGGGAAGTTACTATTTAATAGTGCAAAAAAGTGAATGAATACAAGAAAAATTATATTAACATTGCCATGCCTGTGGCGAAACATACGGCTGAATATGCTTCAAAATGCTGTTTAGAGGAGATTTCATGAAGGGCTTCTACAGGTATCAGTATGTCTTTTGGCGTTTAAAACAAATTTTTTTTTCAGAATTTTGCCAATTTCATCCGTAGGTTCGCTATTTATGTAGAAAATTACGCATGCAAAGAAGAAATGTGACACACAAGTAAAACAACTTTGCAAGCAAAGTAAAAGGTACATGAATTGAAAGCTTACTGTCATTACACTCCTTGGAAATGTACGTTAGAATTCCTTGGTCGCCCTTTATGCTTTTTCCGTAGAATTTGTATGTTCTCGAAGCTCTTGAGTGCTCTCTCGAAGCATCGTCACGTGCAATCGACCAACAGTAATCGGCCATCATATTTACATCCCAACGTCCCTGATAGTGTCGTTCTACATCTTTCAGATCCTGGTGGAGCCTTTCACCTTGTTCTTCACTTACGGCTCCTAAGTTCGGAGGGAAGTAATCAAGATGTGACGCTAAGAAATGAAGCTTCAGGCTCATCTCACAACCAAGGCGTTTAAACTTCTCCAACATGTTTCTTACAATTTCTTTGCACGGAGGGTCCTTGATGTTGCGAAGAAATTTCTTCACAACTTCTTTGAATGCGTTCCATAATCTTCCTCCATTTCGGTCATCGTATCAGTGAAAGTATCGTCCATCTTCAGCTTACGAATCTGTGGCCCATCAAATATTCATTCTCTGATTTTAGCATGTGACAATGAGGAAAATCTCGTGCATAAGTACTGGAAGTATAGACTGTTTCTGTCTAACGCCTTAACGAATTGTTTCATTAGTTTGATCCCAGTTTGATGTGCAAGGGTGGAAGTAGAATTTGTTCACGGGCAACAAGACTTACATTCGAGACATTTTTGGATCCTGGTTGCAGTTGCTCCATTTCGGGCCAATGTACAGTTTCCCAATGTTTGTCCCTGAATCTGCTATCCCACTCGAATAGGAAACAGGGACATTTTTTGTGGCCTCTTTGTAGTCCCAGCAGCAATCCAATGACCTTCAAATCACCGCATATTTGCCACTCATGCTCGTGATATTTAATTTTTTCAAGCACCAACTCTAATGTCTCATACGATTCGGGCAGTTTTGTGGAGTGTGCAAGTGGTATGGAAGCTAGTACGTTGATGTTATGAAGCAAAACGGCCTTGAGATTTCTTTTGTAACTCGACAAAAAGGCGCCGGGTGCTAGGATCATATTTTCTCTCTCCCAACTAATGCAGAAGATTACCAATATCCGTACAAAATACAAGTTGATCTTCCTGTGCATAATATTTTCGAAATTCTTTCTCGCGATTCCTGTACCAAGAAAATTTAACCCCGGATGCCAACATGTTCTTTCCGCGCAGCCTTGAACAGAGTAATTTACTCTTTTCTTTGGTGAGCTGTAATTCCCTTATCAGATCGTTCAATTCGGATTGAGTAAACTCGTCTACTGGTCTGTCATATTGACGTGGCTCGAAATACATTTCTTCAGTGGCCGATTGCAAGGAACTGCTTTCAGATTCGTCAATCAAGTTGTCAGGTGGACTAGGTACTGGTCAGTCATTTCCATGCGGAACGGGCCATATAGCTGAAAAGAGATACTAAAATAACAGAATTGCGCCACAACTAGACGTGAAATGAGGAAAGTGACATCATTTTCGGACTCGGGGCAACGATTTCCATTAAAAGAACCTATTTTCTATTTTACGGCAAAATCATGTTGGCTAGTGTTATAAGCAACAATTTATAAATACTGATAAAAAGTTATTAAATTTGACAGAGTACAGCATTTCTCGTGCTTTCATCCCCTTATTTTTCTTCGACTTTAAATTCCTACATATATAATAAGACTGACAATACGAGTATTCTTAACGAGCCTTTCCAAGTTTTGCACAATATTACTGTAAGATACCTCTGTACCTTAGCAACGTAATTACGGTTTCTTTTTCCCGAGGTTTTGTTTTCTTCGTGTTTCAGCAAGGCAGGTACTTACCTCATATTTTGAAATATATTTATATGTATAATATACATATCAGACGTTTACGTACCTTTTCACGCACACAAACCATTAATTTTGTTCCACTCTAACGAATGTCAACTGGTCGAAATATTTTCTTCGAACCAAACCTCCCCGGCCCTCCATTTCAAATTTCACAAAAATCCAGGTTTTCCATGTGGCTCGACGGCAGGAAATATGGACGGAAAGACAGATATGTCGAAACTATTTGTCGCTCTTCGCGAATCGTTTTCCGACACGCAAATTTTGGATCCACGCCAGTGAATTTCGCTCACGAGGAAAAACCTACATAAACAAGAACAGAACAGCAGTTGTGGACGATTAGTTGCACAAAAAAAAGGATCAGATAAACGTTCGGCACACAACATAACGTAAGTTGCAAGCCGCCAATTTTTCGTAAATAAAGTAATAATAAGATGCAGCACAAGACGTACAAAGTGAATCTGTCTCTTGTTATCTTCACTCTCTTAAATCCACCAACATCTTCCCAGTAATCCCGGTGCCATCTTTTCTCCTTCCTCATCCTCAGCGGTACAGAAAGCAGGTAATGAATAACAACAGATCACAGCTATCTTTAGAGCTACAGGCAAGGGTAAATGAAATAACGATATTGTAATTAATGTCGCATTCAGGTTCACTGCTTCGTAGACACATACTGAATTCGTTCTTTTGCCACACATTACTGTAGTACATAGGGCTGATGATATGAGACTTAACAGAGACCGTAAGCCAACGAGGCATTTATAGTGGAAATTTCAGTAATATATTGGTGTTCCTCCAAGCATTTAGATTTTCCCTTGTCACCGCCATTCCACCATTGCTCCAAACGTATATTTAATACTTCCACCTTATCAGTTTTAGTAACTCTGCTGACCCACAACGCTATATATATCGTACGCT
>Ga0268261_10004546_pt1 | contig 10409 bp, 6 predicted proteins | sample TergutNc150P1_FD_190353 | JGI IMG/M metagenome (GOLD analysis project Ga0268261, IMG submission 190353) | Nasutitermes corniger P1 segment gut microbial community from laboratory colony in Florida, USA - Nc150 P1 (SPAdes) (version 2) | ecosystem: Host-associated > Arthropoda: Insects > Digestive...
CGTTGTGTGTGATCTAGAAACATCAAGAATGGGTGCTCCATATATATATGACATTAGTCGCCTAAGGGTTAAAGACCTCCACAGCGCGACATATATATATGTCGTTCGGCGCCTAAGGGTTAAGCCAGTCTTAATATGAATATGAAATTCGTGTGTTCGACGGCAGGTAGGCAGGTTACGGAAAGCGGGAGGGGAACAGTGCTCGTTCGGTCTGTTTCAAGGAGGATACCAGAGAAATGGAAATACACAGCAAATACTTCGAAGTACGTGTATCATTACCACTTAACTACATACGTAGGCGTACAAAATACAACAGACCGCTTGCGCAACGATCCTCACGACAGCGGAACTCTAGCGAAAAAATTCCACAGGATCATCGTTGTTACCACAGCTACGTGGTTACTGCGTCCAGATCGTACGAAATGTCCTCTCACTATAGCAACATAATTACTGTAGACGTACAAGCACAGCAGTCAATACAGCAACTACTATAGCAGTAGTCTACATGTCGTTGGGCAGTTACTACAGCGTCGACGTTACACGCGTACATTTACCGCGCGGATCATCATGGCTGCCACTACAGCAACGCATTAACTGTGGTTATATCGTAAGAAACATTCGTAATGTTACAGCAGCAACACAATTACTGTAGAGGAATCACAAGGATGCGGATACTGTAGTTGCATCGCCAGGAACATCGAACTGTTAACTCCAAAGCGGTTACTGTAGTTGGAAGCTACAGCAAGGATGCCGATACTGTGGCGAAAAGGACAAGACTATCGTCGTCCTACGATGGACGGATCATTAGAAATATTCACCGTATACACTGCTTGAACAATCTAATTTTGTTTTACTAACAACACTTACGTCAAATGTGGAAACTTAACAGCTTCTCTATTCAGTAAATTGACAATTGCTTCTCACTCCCCATGGACGTCTCGGACCCTAACTCTGGTCACGTTTCGCTAAAACAATGTTATACACTTCACAGTCCACCCTGCTTGTCGATTGTAGTCCGGAATAACTTCACAGTATTAAATTTTAACCGAGAGCTGTAACGAAGCAATACGAAGCAAGATCATTATTATTTCAGCGTCGGATCAATATGGACATGCAAAACGTAGCAAGAACCCGCTTTTGTGAAAGACTTTCAACAGCAGTGATATACCGGTGTTCTGGGACTGCCAAAAATCACTGGGAGATAACGAAGTTTTGTGGCAAATTTACGCAATTTATTTTTCGATCGTTGAATTTTACGTAATTCGCTTACATCGAATCAACTACTGTGTTGGTAGGTAAAGCTCCAATGGATGATAGATAGATGGATGAAAGGAGAGAAGCAATAACGTAATAATGCAAATGTGTGTATGCACAACTTCGGGACTAGTGTTAATACCTTGTACGTCTGAGTGCTCACTAACAGCGACCACAAAGCCGCCGCAAGTTACGCTGATAGAAGTGTTAAGATTCAGACACTCCGACCCAGAATGCACGCAGTAACAAGTGTTCTATGCACCTTAGCACCCCGAGTACTACTAGCTGTCCCCAACAGACGTGACGAAGTCGTTAACAGTTTTCGGCGAGCTTTGAATAACGTAGTTACTTGAACTTGCGACGGTTACGAAATTTCAGTAATGGCGCTGCTGTTTCTCCCACCTCGGTGTAAATTCATGTCACTATGATGCTGCTACTCGTACCAAGGACTGCAGAGAAATAAGAGTACGGGTTTGGCGCACCCCTCCATTTTAAAAAGTTCTGCATTAAATGACATGAACGTCAGACCCGTGGTTCTAAGACCTGTACCATTCGGGCCAGCATACACACACGACTTCCCATACGGAAGGTCTTTCTACGCACAGCCCCAACTGAACGCACAGTTACATTCTCAACAGCACACAGTTAACTCCAGAACCTTACAGGCAATATCTCAGTCATCCAATTAAAAAATTAAAATTTTGATTCATACTGAAATAATTCCAAACAAAGAGTATCACAAATTTATCATCGCAACCTACAACGCCTTTGCTAATGGTGGTCCGGCTTCTGGCTTCAAGTCTAAGGCAAATCAGGCAAGCAGCTGAACATCATTAGTGGTCATACCACTGACTGCCACAGGACTGCCCGAACCATACGGGAAATGCCATGAACTCCTATAAGATTTGGTATAGCCTGATAAACATAAACTTCTTCAACTGTCTTATAGAGCCCTGGACATGACTCCATTTGGGATAAAGCGTACGGGGCGTGAGGCTATCCATTCGCCTCCATCCAGTGCCGTGATTAAGAATGAGTGGAGCAATACTCCCATTGCCTCGCATGTCTTCCTGGGGTGCACAAGGGCATCTTTCACGTTACCTGGATATGACTCAGGTTAACGGCAGGGAGACTTAAGTAACAGAGTTCCAAAATCTACTTGCAGACATTCTCTTATTATTACTTGTAATCATAAATCATTACTTATGACAAAACTACATATGGACCTCCGTATACGCGGCGAAACCTCGACGACCAGCACAGGCAATTGGGCAGACCATCCACTTTAGTAAGTGTAAAGAAATGATATCGTAGGCTACAATGAGTTTAAACAATGATTAGGGCCACAAGTAGAGAACAGGGAAGAACTATAGAAACAAAACTCTTGGAATATGTCAATGACAATTAGAATGACAGCTCAGATCATAAGACCCCTGTAAGGCCAGTTGGCGCCAAAAATATACAATATGACGCCGTTATAAACGTGGGGTGGGGGGTTGGAGGGCCAATCGGTGCTCTGTCGCAACCGGAATTCCAGGCTTCAAAACAGCTCCGAGGTAACTCAATCTTCATCGCCGATCTGATCAGCTCGGTCCTCTAACAAATTACACGTCGTAAATGATAAAGGCAAGACAGTCTGATACTCGACCTACGTAACCACAAGTTTGCTGCGTCTGCAGCGGGGTCCAAAAGTTTAAACTTCCTGGGTCAGCAACAGGGTCAAACTTTTTTAATTGGTCAAACTTCACGTGTATCGAAATGACATGTGAAACTAAACTAAGAAGTGCAAAATTTCCGCGTAGCACAATTCGACATGTTTCACAGGAATGCCTACGGGTCGAACCACTCGGACTGCCTCGAAACCCCAAGTCTTTATCGTGTCCACTGTCTTGAAAACATTTTCAAAAATGCTTCATAAGAAGATTCAAGTGTTACGGGATGTTTCGACTTGTCGACGGTAATTACTTCTCAATCGACACTGCGAAACCACTTGCATCTTCACAAACGCTGACTTAATATGAAATCTCGCCAATAGCAAATATGTCAATGTGTAAAAGGTTCTAATTATTTTAACACCTGATTGTGGTAACTCATAATTAGGGGAACTGCCGGTCCTTCGTTTATTCTTAATACTTCAATGTTCCTCTCGACAATTGTTGCTTTTTTTTACTGAAACGTGTCGAAAACTAGAACTAAACATCTCTATTTCTACAACACATAAATGGTCTATTGTGATACTGTTGACGTGATAATATTACCAACAACTAATCGCAATGCTTGGGATCCACACATAAAAGCTGCATTCCATAAAATGGTACAGAGCAAGGAAATGTTAGTAATCTGAGATTCACATATTTTCGTCCAAACTTGTTGACTCTTCGGCGTATTCATTATTGAAAGTAAACAAAGCTTAAAATCTACAACGAAGGACAAAAGAAACTTGCGACGGGCTCCCGTTGCACTGTCTATTGGCACAGATCGTTACCACCAGAATGCTAGAGTGCAGAAGACTTGCTCAAGTGTTGAATGCCAGGAAGGAATAGTAACCAGCTCCCTAAATACTATAAAACTGAATTTTGACACTATACCTATTCGTGTTTGTGTTTTACGCACGTTTGTCAGAAAAATTGTTTCCCTACGGCTAAAGAGTTAACCGAATGGTATTTGTAAGGAACATTTACTATCTTAGGTGAGTAAACTGAATTCGTTAAGTTTTATTCAGACGAAATTCGGCCTTCAAGGAGGCAACTATATCGAAAGACAACAGATGCCTTTACAGAACACAATTTGGTTTGCAACAATAATAGTTTCGCTCCTGTAGTCAGTCAACATGCAGGTCCATTTAACAGCAAAGAACATATGAAAATATATTCAAGTTCTGGCTAAATCTTCGCATCCTCGTCAATCAGAAGAACAATAATCTAACAGCTTTTTGAGTGGCAAGCGTCTGTTCGGACAGCAGCGACTCCACTTCAGAGAATCCTAGACTATCAGACCGTATCCTCCATGCAGGGTCCAGGAGCCCAACCCTCAGGCAGCCATAAAACATAAAACCTGACCAGACAACTTAAGTTCTTTCCTTTCTTTTTCTTTTGGTCATCTTACAAAGCACCTGCATGCTCGTGACAAGCGAGACAGTTACACTCAAAAACTCTAAGCACAGCCCAGCGCTTGCCCCAAATTTTACAATCGGCCTCTTCGATCCGTACTTGATCTACCAAAGCATGTATGTAGCAAAAAACACAACGTAAAGAAACTGTAAATAAGCCTCCCAACACAGCCATTTTGAAAGATCTGACCAAAAGGACGAACGTCAGTAACTGCAGGTGTGTTTTTTAACAAAACTGTACTCCATCAACGTAACACCAAACATAAAAAGCGAACAGAAGGGGCTGAGAAAAGTGTAAAAACTTAGTGGGGCGAGGTATAGAAACATTAAGAGGAGAGGACTGGGAAAAGGAGGATAAAATGAGTGGGAAGATAAGAACACACAATGCAAGAAGCTGAGACAGGAGACATCAAAAGTAAATATATCTACACAAGGAAGGACAAAGGACTAAAATCAACAACGTGTAAATATGTACTGTAATTACCACCGAAGAGAACAATATAGGATGCGCTACTGCGCATGCGTTTAACCAAACAAATTATACTCAAGATATTTTATTTAAAGAACGTCTGACCAAACAGTCGATGTCAAACAGGTGTTTACGAACCGATAGCGGGAATACGATTAATGAGAGTGGACAGTGCTGAGTCATGGGCAAACATATAGTCCGGAGTGCAACCAACGCAAATAATGTACACACACGAATGCCATTCGCATGCTTTAAGCAACTGACGAGCATTTTAACCAATACTTCTCTGTACTTTGTGGGTCTGATCAGGACTGATCAGACCACGTTGGAAGGAAGTAGCTGTACCAGTGTTATGACCTATACCAGATGTAGCGGTTACAGTTTTTAGTGCTCCTGATGATGGGTGCTGACACCCGAAACATGTAGTGACTCTGCAGTAAATAAATGTCTGCACACTGTTGCATCAAGTTGGACCTTTTTATTAACACTGATTCATGATGCAAGGAACCATGAGTTTTAAAAAAAAATTTACTTATGCTGGTCGTCTATTAAGTTTTTTTAAAAATATGCCTGAACGTCATGACGCCTGGATGTCATAGCACTAATATTTAAAAATTCAATTCCTACGTGACAGCCGTCAAAATTGTAAAAGTCAGTGCTGTTCAAGGAAATAAATAGCATTTCGGTCTAAGAAGCATACGAAAGTCGAACACAATCAGAGGGAACAGTTTCTGCATGCTGAAAGCGGAAGTACATATAGTAACCACTGTGTTACAAAGTGGTCAATAACAAAGAAACATTATTTTATTTGACAACTCGCATCACTGTTAGCTCAGTCGCGTGACGGGAGGCAGCGCAACGTACGCCGCTGTTCCAGTGTATCGTGAGTCGGAGTTCTCGCGTTTTAATTTAGTGCACTGCGGTTAACATCAAGTTTTTCACTGACCAGACTGAAAAAAGGTGCTGGAAATGTCTTCACTCGACGCGCAGACACTCGTCACACCTAACAAACACGTTATTTAGTTTCATAAATTATGCGAACATACAAGAAGTGAACAGCGACACTTGCCAGATAAAATAATGTCCCATACTTTCCATACGCCAGCCATAATGGTTATATAAAGGAGAATACAAAATGGTTTAAATGAGTATGAATAGACAAAGAACAGATTACAGTACTCTGAAATATATGAAACAGCGCCACTTACACATCTCTAAATACTGCACGGCGTTATAGCACCATCCCCAAACACTATAAACTCACACGACACAGTAGCGTAGTGTATGCGCTGAAAATGATAATCGCTTGACATGTCTTCGTTTAATCAGTCTCATTTAGCAGGGCCCAATATGTCAGCTGCATAAAACATCTGTCAAGAAAACCCCCGCGCAATGCGACATATTCACTGATGCAAAGCCAGCTGTTGGGTGGCGTCCATCCTTCGCCCTGTGTCGTCAATGGATCCCATGGCATCACATACCCGTTGTAATTGTGCGTCAGCATTAACTTCATTCAATGACATATGTATAATGTAACGATATAGATAATATTAGATATTTCATATCTACAATGTCAAATTTCGTCAAAATTCTTGACAAATATTAGAAAATGAAACATTCAAACGATAAGCAGAGAGCCACATTATCCGTTCACTTACGTATTTCTCGGAAAGATACGATAATAAAAACTGAACGCCAGTCAAGAGTTGGAACGCCATTCTGAAATAAACGACCACGCCGCTACTCGTACGTTAGCGAGAAGAACAGAGGGTGGGTCCGTGGAGCAGCAGTTGCATAAATTAACAACCAACTTGACGCCTCATTGTTATCACAATACACGAAATATTTCAGACATGACTAACCATACTAGTAAACAAATGCAACTTAAAATATTTTACAATAAAAGCAAGAGGAAGGTTTAAATTAAACCCGAGTAATAACATATCGTAACAATAATGGCCTGAGTGCCCTACGGCACCCATTGTTTCCGATTTCACAGCTCATTCACGGTGAATTTTGTCTGCCAGTTCTCCGTCTTGCTTTGTGTATACAGCCTACACACAACGATAGTGATAATCATTATCATAATGATGCAAGGATAATTGCCTGAAATTACATACCCTGCGTCCCCCAGGAAGACTAACGCGTAAGTCTGCAATTCGATACAACCTGTCAACACTGAGGCGCAAAGAATCGGAATTACCTGTCTCCGCGGCAGGCGATTACCCGCTTGCGTGCAGCACTTTCTGCCAACAAATCACATTCTAATTATTGTGCCGCCTTCGGGTGCGCCAAACACTGGAACGTGGGCCGCTAGCAGCTCTCGTCCAGTCTCTATAATGCTCTTTGGAATTCAACGACACACACAAGGAGCCCATCGAAATTCTAACACATCCTGTAGCTTATATATTAATAAATATATTATAATTTTGCATAAATATTTTAACACAAAATAAAACAACTCTGTGACATTAAGTACTTAACCATACTTAAGATAAAACTCCATCAGGTAGTACGTGAGATTGAATTTCTCGTACAGCCTATGTCAGATTAGATTCTCTGGAGCAGACAGGTGCTTTAGATGGAATAGATTACTTCATACAAACTACATGAGACAGACAGGTATGTACACAGGGATAAAGAATGGTGCTGAGCAGAACAGGTACGCAGATGAAAATCGTATGGATGCATGGCTGGATGGACGGATGCATGCATGCATGCATGGAAGGAAAGAAATTGGCATAACAAGAAGAAATAAACTCTACATCAGTAAGTAATTGGGCTCATTATCAAGATAAAAAGTCTTCGATACGATATCGTGCAATTACGTGTAGGCTAAGTACTGACATTCTCATCGTGCAACATTTTCACAGGCTGTGTTTGTAGCTATGTGGAGAGAAAAAGAGAGGGAAAAAAACTGGAAACTGAGGTGGCTCAAACGGGCGAATCAGTGGGTCAAAATCACACACAAAGCTCGAGCTTAATACCAATGCAGTGAGTGTGGGATCAGTGGGAGGCAAAGTACTGGCTGTGTTAGGCCAATTGTTATTCCACCAATATTTCACACTCATCTTTCGCCTTGTCTGTGGTTCGCGATGGGGCGGAACAACCTCGATACTCGATTAATGATTCGCTTCTGACCAGGTGCTTTAACAGGAATCAGCATAAAGAAACAATAATAAACACTACGTCAATATACTCCAACGGACAAAAATTCTGACAATGCCTTTCCTTTACTCCAACGACCGTAAATGTATGTCCAGGCACTGTCTTCATTTGACTTTTCCAATAACAGCAATGCAATAGGTTTACTACACTAAATTTTTCGTGTCTCAATTCAATGAATACTAAATACGTTTAACCACAGACAAATATAAGGATGGACAGTTAATTATAACCATATTTACAAACATTATGCCTATTCATTATTGTTAGAAACGTGATATGTTTCAGCTACTCTACAGCCATCCGGTAAAAACATGGAAATGAAGGAGAAAATACTACCTTTTTAAACAAAACAAGCCTGCCTGAGATCTCAGTCCTGCAGGTTTGTTTTCTGCATAAGTCGAAACTGAGATAAAGGTTAAAATATTCAATTACGTATTAAATAATATATTAAAGTTACTTGGTATTTTGGTGTAGCACTTATAATGACAGAAGATTTAGATCTCAGTTCCCTGACCAGTATTTGCTCTGGAAAAACAAGAAATAGCGCCTAAGGTTCCTCAAGACATTACTTCTCCTTATAAAAGTAAAATGTTTCCAAACCGGGCGCTTTCTTAGGTGTCAATTTATTGAAAATGTTCGGTTTGTGCGTGCGTGCGTGTGTGTTCTTTTTTGGGGGGGGGGGGCTGTAAATTGGACTAGTAAAGCATACGCAAACATCGATTTATGGAGGAGTGGCACAAGTAACATTCGTACATGATTTACAGGGGCCATCAGCAAGTCACAGTAGGCTACGGTACGTTACCTGGTAACTAACGAGAGGAAAGGGATGTGAAAGGAAGCGGCCATGCCCCACTGAGGTACTGTGCCGTCAAGTATCTGGAGGGATTGAGAAAAACCACGAACATTCCAAGTCAATATACAAGACACCTTCCGAATACAGTGAGAAGCACTGCTGCTTCAGCTAACTTCTCGGAATGTCTCACTGGCAAAGATAACAGAAGACTATTCCTTCACGGTACTGCCAAATACAAACATTACGACGGGAGACCGTACAACAAATTTTTCTCAATCAAATGTCTCGTATTTCGCACTTAACTGTGTTACAAAGTTCCACAGTTGGTAAAGGCTATGTGCTGAATTTGTTTTGGCTCGGCTGTAGTCAGTTGTTGAAGCATGCAGCGTTCGTGAGTTGTGTATTTGTGCTGAGTTGTGTTCAGTGCATTGCTCCGCTGGAAGGTGGGGGGCAGCACCTTATGGACTGGCCCAACAATGTGCTCCCAGCTGTGGCTCCTCTCAGGGAAAAAATAAACCATGTAGAAGAGATTGAAAGATAACATTCTATGTACAGTCTGGTACAGCATTCTGACCACTGTACAAACCACGCAAGAAATTTGACGGCTGTAGTTTTCTAGAATTATACCAAGCAATTTCTTAAGTTGTCATCGCCTCTTCGCGACAACTGGCTGCCCCCATTTATGTACCTATGGAACTTTCTGGAAACAATTATCAGTAAGCGAAAATCGGAGGCTCTCGCGGTGGTGACCACCAGACGGCTAACCTTCTGCGATACTGCGCCAAGTACTCTGGTTGAATATACCGACACTACAAAGAATCTCTAGCACATTAGAACTGGACCACACGACATCACGTATGAGGAGACCATAATTTTCAGTTTTTCAATTGCGAATAATGAATGACAGATTCCAACGTAAACCACAAGAAATAAACCCTTTGTTCAAAAACAGGACGTTATAATGCAATTAGTTTACAATAAAGTGTTTTATCCGCGGTAAGCAAATATCAAGGTGGGTAACATATATAAAATCGCAGAGAACGCATTTTCAAATGACGTACACATTTTTTTTTAGAAAAAAAAGAACTTGGTACAAGTATTATTGTGCGCCTGTATACGTCAAAGACCTGGTTTATGACAGGCAATACATACATAAGTACTAGACGCTTTTAATAACTTGTTATTTTTAAATAATTATAATTATCAGCTGGGAATGGTAAAGTTTGCACTATATTATCGTCCTAAAGTAATATTAATACATAATGTCATTGTAACCCCTACTATATCCTTGCAACATTTCTCCCTAATATATCACCCGAGAGTTACGGTTAACAGCGGTGCTTCGTGGGATGCAGCATGCACAGGCAAAAATTTTCCGACTTTACCGGAGAGCTTGCTGCCTCCATTTTCAGTGTTTAACCCTTAGGTTACTAATGTCATATATATATATATATATATGGAGCACCAATTCTTGATGTTTCTAGATCATACACAACGACGCACCACAGTCGGTAGGACTCCTCTGGACGAGTGATCAGCTCGTCGCCGAGACCTCTACCTGACAACACACGACACTCACAACAGACAAATATCCATGCCCCCGGTGGGATTCGAAC
>Ga0268261_10004547_pt1 | contig 10408 bp, 9 predicted proteins | sample TergutNc150P1_FD_190353 | JGI IMG/M metagenome (GOLD analysis project Ga0268261, IMG submission 190353) | Nasutitermes corniger P1 segment gut microbial community from laboratory colony in Florida, USA - Nc150 P1 (SPAdes) (version 2) | ecosystem: Host-associated > Arthropoda: Insects > Digestive...
TATATATATGACATTAGTAGCCTAAAGGTTAATAATTTAACCCTCATCCTGCTAACGTGGAGAAAATGGTGAGCTCCTAATAATGCCAGCAAATAGCAGATGGGATTTAATTTGGGGTTTAAAGGGTTAACAGTATTGGTAGCACCATCCCATAAAATTTCGATTTGTTAACATGTAACAATTTGTTACAAACCGTTCTCAAAAAAATTCAAACGGTCTACTCTTTGGTGATGTCATGAAAGAGCGTGCATCATCAATGAACTCTCATTTCTTTGACATCAGTGTAGTGCCAGGATGGAAACCCAGACTGAGGTCTCATGTAATGTGTTGACTGGAAACAAGAGCAGGCAGATACAGAACAATAAATGCAACTTTATTGCTTATGAACTGCTGTAGGATTATGCCTGGATATGCAGTCAGAAGCTGACAGGGATTGCCTGGGCAATGGTATAGCAACCATGTGGAATTTTGGACTGAGATATAATGAAGCTGATTAACATAGACTTCAAGTATAGTAATCCTCACCTGTTTGAGGAAAGTACTTTATGTTCTGCATTTCATGGAGAGCAAATTACAGCTCCAGTCTGTGGGAAAGCAGGCCTAAATCAATTTGTCGTTTCAACACTGTTCACTGTTATTTTATTACACATTTAGGAAGTAAGGGACCTTTACATGGGTCAATCATATGCACTTCTCCCTTAGTTGGAGAAGTACGTTTAATTTCAATGAAAAATTATAACACACCATTTGTTGATCAGTTTTGCCACAAATATTAAATAACATGGGTGAGATTGAAAATATAATTTATATCAGTTCATGGCAATCTTTACATATAAAAGTAGACAGGCAGATGGTAGGTGGAAGTAGGTGTAAAATTCTATACGTTAACTGTCACATATTGCAAGAAATATTTGGTGTCTTAGTAAGTACTAACTTTGTGACGTCAAGTTTATTATGTTCCTCAGCGTTTATGGCAATGCTAACATGAAAGAGGGGACTGTAGCAAATCATGACTCTGCTTGTGGCTTCTGTATTGAATTTGGTGTTTAAAATTATCTTCCGCATATTAATTCCGAAAAGAGCGTCGAGCGTCTGTTGCTTTTCTTTCACAGAAAAACAGTAATTCAAATTGCGATACACAGCAGGCCTGTAAATCATGCAGCCCGCAGAGCTATAATGTGACCCGCCCAAGTTTTGATGTTGAATAGAGTTTGTCATTTTTAATGCATAACACATCCAAAAAATGCAGCCAATTAAATGCAATGACTAGTTAACATCCTTCAGTGTTTCTGTATTTAAAAATTTACAAGTGAACGACGACGGAATGTGACACGTTGCGGCCAGAGATGTCACGTTGGATTTCGGGTTTTGCCCGCAGCTTGTTTCGAGGTTGAAACCCTGCCCCTTAGACGTAATCCTAATTCATAAGAAATACCACGCATTGTCCGATTTGGAATCGGTACGTTACGGGCGCAGGTCATCTGGTTACGAGTATATCATTATCAGACCGAGTTTACATAAGGGCTGAAAGTGTAGTTGTCAAATGGGGGTGGTTTGCTTGTGTATAAACACACCCAAGGAGTTCTGTCTGATTCGTGATCCCATGTGAATTCCTAAAACTTCGATAACGGGTTGTGATTGGTACACTGCCTGACCGCTTTTACGTCGCATACGAATGCAGCTGCCGACTATTCACATGTCCGTTGAACCACTGCCATGTCAGCTGATGTGTTTGGTAGTATATGTAGTAGTCGGTGTTCGTGTCCGTGCCCGTTTTTAACAGTAGGCAGTGTTGTTTGTGAAAGTTATGAAGTAGCAGCGTGTGTTTTGTTGAGTATCTAACATAGACCCCCCAATCAAAATGATGATGCAGTATATGAAAGAGTTGGAACAGGTAAAATAAAGTGTATTTTCACATTTTAATATTATTTCTTTTGTTGTAATATAATTAAACTAGCATTTGTACCCTTTAATACAAATAATGTCACTCTTACAGTATGTTTTAGGTGTGCACTGTACGTAATCCATTTTTGGGTTCGCTGAATTAGTGAAGGTTATAATTATGTCGTGTAGGAAGTACATTGTTCTTGGTTATGTGGAGACATGTGGTGTAAACACATTAACGATAATGAAACTTTAGAGAGATTTGTATTAAATTAGTGAGAAAAGTATGGTAATAGAAAATCGCTCCTCCCCACCTTACCTCCAAGAGCAGCAGCTTATCCTAACTCTTCCAGTAACAACTGCATAGTGTAGTGGAAATTTACCGACGTTTCGAAAGAATTTGTACTCCCCCATGTTTAGGGTAGGTGTGTCCTGAATATATAGGCAATATATTCTTTTGAAATGTCAGTTTGTTTCATTTTATTTCATAAAACACACACACACACACACACACATATATATATATATATATGGTCATTTTATCTGACAACAGTTGGTTTAAACTTCATGTTGGCTTGTTTACTGGATTAGTGTAGCTGCAGCTTGCAGCAGAGTGGCAGCAGGAAGTGACAAACAATTGTTGCTCTATATGTGTATAAGAATAAATAATGGGACACACATTCTGAACCAGAGTGTTGAGTTCTGTAACTGGTTAGGGAATTGTAGTTTATTTAGTTTTTTATTATTTCAGCTGTCTAGTAAGAATGAATGAAACAAGAATTTTGCAAGAAGGAGATAATGTCATTTGTGTGTGCTGGTGATCAGTGAATTACACAGTTGTTCGCAGTTTTCATGGATATTGTTTGCCTTTGCTTTTTGTACAGGAACCGTTTGATCCAGAGGAGTTTGTAGAACGCCTGGCTTGGAGAACAGTTGCAGATAGCAGAGGTGAGGGAACAGGACAGTTTGATCCTGTTCTGCTTCATGAGACATTTCTTCAGGCTATCAAGTGAGTGACCGGTATTTGTTTCCTGTTACCTGTATTGTGGGTACTGATATTTTTATGCAAGTGTCATATTGATATCTGATTAAACATTCTGTTTGTGTAGTTGGATATATCTCTGTTTTATGAACACATGCAATAAAGGACATTTGATTAATGTAGTTGTAAACAATGTGAATAATTTATGAACCTTAGCTATTCATCTAAAATTCAGTCATATTTCACAGTGTATAGGGTTGCCTGTATGTTGATTATCTGCAGATGTATTTTTCTGACATGGTATATTTTACACTGCTGTTAGTATGGCATCTGAAGAAGGGTCAGATGGGCAGGAAGTGTGGTTTATGTGGGTGAGATGAGAGATGCATACAGAGTTTGGTGGGGACACTTTTATGAAAGAAACTGCTAGATATAGCTGGGAGGGTAATATTAAAATGGATCTTAAAGAAATGTGATGAGAGGATGTGGTAATACATCTGGCATAGGACTGTTGTCTGTTGTGAACACACTAATGAACCTTTGGCTTCCATAAAATACGAGGAATTTCTTGGCTAGATGAGGACCTATTACCTTCCCAAGAAAGGCTCATCTCCATATAGTTAGACTGTCAGTATAGCATCACGTGGTGTGATAAATAAAAGGAAAGTACAGGAACTGACAATTACAAGTCACCTTCAACAATTATTTAATGTCAGAATTGCACTACATTTGTTGACCTTACAAGGTCACCATCAGGTACTTGTATTTATGAAAATATTGAGAACGTTACATGGAACAAAATAAAATTTATGAATAAGGATTAAGATCTAGGTTTTACCAAAATGTGTGAAGTTAGAATTGTTTTTAATATTTCAGTTCAGTTCTTGCCAGAATGTGAAATAACCTGTTGTTAAAATGTAAACAGTTTTTTTAATGGTACTCCTTTTTTTAAAACTGTGTATTTTGATTTTTATCCTCCACACTGTGGACTTAAACAAGTTTCAGTTACCATGAACAATGTTAAATAATATCTTAGATTATTTCAACTAGTGCAGACAGTTTCTTTGGTTTGCTTATGACATAGTAATTTTGTATGTAAATGTAAAATTGTGTATTCAGACGATAATATTACACAAGTAACAATGTATGATGTGGTGGTCAGTGAATGATGAATTGGAAAGGGTATCAGACAGTGGTTATGGTTTAACTGAAGTATTTTCGTGGCATTTGTGTAAGGGATGGAGGTAATGCATGTCAAACGCTGGTCAGGATGGCTAGTGTCTTGGCTTAGATAAGAACCAGGCACATCCAAAATAGAAGTGTAAAGTGTTGTCATGAAACCAGCCTGCTTCTTCGTCATCAGGGCCTGGAGCATATGCCCCAGATGCACCACAGCCTATAGGCTTATTGTGCGACCGTTATCCCCCTGTGATTGTAGACGTTCCCACTTCCGCCACCAGACGCCTCCACGTCCATATGACGCGAAAGATCCCAGCAGCGAAAGGTGGAACTGTGGGCAAGAATGTTGGCTGGTAATTTTTGCCGAAATGCTGACTTCCATGTTACATTTAGGGATCTTTTACATGCCGCAAATCTGCAACATGGGACGAACAGCTTTACTTCCCCTCCAAAGGAAGGCGTGCTGAGGATTTTTTTTGCCCTGAAAAATCCTGACGGCTTTGGCCAGGTTTGAACCCGTGAACTTGGGCACTTAAAGGCAGCACACTACCCCTAGACCACCAAAGCTACAACCAGCCTGCTTGGTAGATGCCTGATGAAAAATTTAAGAACATCCCTCAAACAGATTTTTGTTACTGTCGAAGTACTCATACGCCATTAAGTTTATTTACAATGAAGATTTTCACAAAAAATAATTCAGTGTGTTTGTTTCTTACTGCTTGTTTTTTGTAAAGTGTATCACATTGTCCTTCATTTTCTTATCGATAGTCCGAAGGCCTTAACTTCTATCTGGTAATCCCGTTCTGATTAATTTTTGATAATATGTTAGATGTGAATATCAGTGGGGCTGTGATTATTTCTTAAAAGGGACCTACAGATTTTACAAGAACGCCAACAAAAGAAATGTGAGCGTCTGGAGATGATGTGTCGGGAAGAAGAAAATGGGCACTGGCAACACATTTCTCAACTGCAAGATAGGAATAAGGTATCATATTTAATGTACATAAAACATGACTTTCTTGTCAGTTTCCGCCTTCCTATACTGTTCTTATTAAGGAATGTGCAAAGACACAAAATTTACTATTGCCAGTCCATATTGTAGTCATAGTTGTTGAATGATATGCAAGCAGTGATGTACAAGATATGGATGTGATTCACATCCTCTTTCCCAGGTAGAGGTAGAAATGGTGAAGATGTCCCTCTGATTAATTAAGCACCATACCATGAAGGCCTGTGGGGGAAAGGAGATACAGGTTCTCATATTGTTAACCTTGGCACTAGGCAGAGATGAGGTTCACCTTCGCTGTCTTATTTTAATCAGTGTGTATACAGGTTGTTCTTGTTTAACATTGCCCTGAACAATGTTAATTTTGTTTTAATTTGACAAATTTTAGTGACCAACGATCTGATGAATATTGCCCAGACTCAGATTGATGTTTCAGCTGACAGCTGGTGATGTCTTCAGTAGCTAGACACTTAGGTATATTAATTAATCTGTTTGAGCGAAAATGCACTATTCTAAATTTTTTTGCTGTATGTTGCAAGTTTCAGGAATGTAACCCCAATATTAAACAAGGACTTCATGTACTTTAATTTTTCAATTGGAGTGTTATTCCTTCGAATAGTTACTTCCGCTTGTTTGATTTATTTCTCTTACGTTCATTCTGTTATGACTTTTGGTATAATTTTTAGGTTAATTCGTCCTATAGTAGTAATATTTGTAAGATAAAAAAAGAATAATTACAGTCATTACTAATTCTTGAAGTAGAGACCCTTGTCAAGGATTATTTAAGAAACTAAATATTTTTTCCATTACAATCATAATATGTATTTTTCCTTTTATTATTTGTGATTTAGAAGAGGGATCTATATAAAGCCACTTTTGAGATTCGTAGTATTAATACCAGACAGGGTACTGATTTACATCCTCCTACATCAAATTTAACAAAGTTCCAAAAAGGAGCCTTCTATTTTGGAATAAAGATTTTTAATCATTTACCATGTAACATTTAAAATTTGCATCATGAAGAGAAATAGTTCAGACTTGCTTTAAAAAAGTTTCTTCTTATGCACTCATTTTATACATAGGATGATTATTTTAATTGGAAATTGTCTGAAGGTCTTGGTTCCTTGTAAATTTATATATAATTAATTTTTATAAATTTTGTAACTCAGTTTATTAACTCTAGATGACTAAATGTTTTGTAGTTTAAAAATGTAAAATTGTTGTACTATATTGTATATTAGGTCAAATTTTTATCACTTATTGTTCATAATACTGACTGAGTCTACTATATTCATAAGGTTTCTTTGACTTTGGTAGGATCCATGGAATGCAATGGAATGAATAAATAAATTAATATATAAATAAATGGAGTAGAATAACTTCATGTAGTGCTGTAATTATACTTTCATTAGTCCCGGGCTCTTGGTTACTTTGGCATCTATAAATCAGCGCATTACATCCAAATGTTTGTTAATTTTGTGTCATACTGGTGGTTCTGGACCAGATTTTAATGTAATGTACTAGGTGTCTTGCATCTGTGCATAGAGCCAGTGGTGTAAAATGGAGAGAACTGTTAAGGCAGTATATATTTTTGGAATGGTCTGATAACCATGAAATTCTCCAATAATGTTCGTGGTACTGTGTTCCAACACTTTCAACATGCAGAGATGTCAGACCTTTGCAGCATATTGTGTCTGCCTTTCCCATGCTTGAAATGTTAAAGGTCATGAAAGAAGACTGCTGCAGAGGAGTGTAATTTCTTGGCTTGTTTGTGTACTTCTATGAAAGGTAGACAGCAAGTAAACGTACAAAGCATGAAGACTGCTGCAGAGGAGTGTAATTTCTTGGCTTGTTTGTGTACTTCTATGAAAGGCAGACAGCAAGTAAACTTACAAAGCATGTTGCTCTGAATATTCAGCATGATTAATACAACATTAAATCACATAATTTTCTAAAAATACTTCCCATATGACCATGGGATGCAATTTTCTGTGTTCTACTCTTTCAGTGATTATTTTACTACCATTTGACTGGTGTTATTAATTTTGGCTTTCAGATATTCCTTGAAAGCAAATGAAAGATCACCTTGGATATAACAAATTTAAAACCATTGGCACAGCATTGGAATGAAGATTCCTGTTATTCTGGGGTGTGATGGTGTTTTAGATAATGCCGCTGCCTCCATCACTTCAGTTCTACCAATCTGTAAGGGGTTACGCCCCAAAAGCTATCTCTGTTTTCATACTCACTGCCATGTGAACATCATTTATCAACAGCAGTGAAATAATAGAACACTGTCTCTTAGACTGTGGGGGGGAGGGGGGGTGCATATATAAAAGCTCATTGTGTGGTATGACAAGTTCCAGTGTGTCAGTTTTCACTGGGACTATGTGCAAAAGCAGGGAATCGTGTATTCATGCTGTATAATGTATACCAAAGGTTCACTGAATTGCTTTAGGATGTGTGCCTTAAAAACATCCTTTCTGGCTGCACCACTCTTATGTTTACCTGAACTATAATGTGGTAAAGTTTCAATAATTTTCAGTTCATAAAGCTCATGCTGCAGATTTTAATGATCTTTTCAGGCATCTGTGAACATGTTTCAAGAGCTGGATGAGAGAATCAATTATGTGGCAACTAAGGTGCTCCACTTGGGTGATCAGCTTGAAAGTGTTAATACGCCTCGGGCCAGGGCTGTTGAGGCCCAGAAGTTGATGAACCATTTTGCAGAGTTTCTCAGCCCTGGGCCTTTGCTTGCAGAAGTGTTCACGGACAAAACTCGGGTAACTGTGAACTGTGATTATGTAATAATTAAGGCTGTTTATTTCTGTACATTTTGCCTTCCAAGACCACATTTTAGGTATATTTTAAGGTGAATCAGTATGTTTCAAATGTTCACATTTTTATCACAGCTGTTTGCAGCTCCACATTGTTTGTCTCCAAGTGTCTAACGAAAGAATTTGTTGGTGTTAAATGTTGATTCCTCTAGTAAGACATTAAGATATATGAAAAATACCAAAAACATAGACATTGGAATTTTGGGGGCAATAATTAGCATTCTTGATTTCTACACCTTTCCACCTATCAAGATGGAACAGACAGAGTGTTCTGAAACGCCAGCATATAAAATTCAGATGCCGGGGAATTAGCCAGAAGGAAGCATACAACATAATTAGCATTGTTTGTTGACAAAGACTTTAGACTGGGAGTTTAAAATGTAGTAAAAAAAATCTGGTCCTATAGATCAGAAAGGCTGAATTACTTCTTGGATTACTGAAACAGTAGATTTCCAGTTTGCCATGGAAGCTAAGGTAAATAGTCACCCCTCGTCTTGGACCTGATCCTTCATATGTAGCATGTTTTTCCAAAATGGTGGTATCCACATACAAGACTGCATAGTGCCTAAACCCAGATGACCACAATTTTAACAAATTCTTTCATGTATTCTTTAAATCTTTCATAGACAATAGAAGCATGGATCAGTAGCTGTAATAGTCATTGTGCGTTGTTTCGTAGATGTGTGTGAGATTTTTAAAATCAACTGAAGAATTAAACTTTGGTCTGCACATCACATTTTGGCAGCATATATAAAAGGAAGTAAGAGAACCATCAGTCACCAGTCAACTTTGACAGTTATTTAATGTCGGATAGTACTACATGTTTTGGCCTTCAACACGACCATCATCAGATACTATGGGATAACCTGTTGTTAAAATATGTTAACACTTGTTTTAAATTGGTACTTCTTTTTACAAATAAGTATTTTGTTTTCTTCATCTTTTGCTATGTAGATGTAAATAAACTGCCATCTTCTCTTAGCAGTTTTGAACATCATCTTGTTTTATTCCTCTAATGCTGTTAGTTTGTCTATGATGTAGAATATTTTCGTGTAAGTACCAGGTTGTGTTTCGAGAGGATAATATTACACAGATGACAAGGCATGTCTGCCCCTTGCACAGACTTCAGTAGTTGTGATTGACAGTTGTGTCACTTCCTTATATAAACTGATCAGTTGTTATTGTTCTGAACATAAGACCATATTCAGGTCCAGAAAACAGCAATGAGGTTTAAACCTGGTACATCAAATGTTGTTATGTTAATGTCACATGCAGTTGTAATTTTTTCAGATTGTTGTCAAGGACTTTTTAAGGTTTTGAATTAAAATTATCTGATTGATTATAGTAGTTCCTATACACAAAAGAAGAGACAGAGGTAGGTGTGAGAATTACGGGGGAATAAAAATGGGAAATGCAGCTTATAAAATTTTGTTGAATATAATATTTGGAAAAATTAAACCATATATTGAAAAAGTTATGGGGGACTATCAGAATGGATTTAGAGATGGAAGGTATGTAATTGACAACATATTTGCATTGAAAATAATAAACGAGAAACTTTGGGAGTGTAATCAGGGTGTACAATATTTATTTATTGATTTTTAAAAGGAATATGACTCTATACATAGAGATACACTATGGAAATGTGTGAAAAAATTTAAAATTCCTACTAAATTAATAAGTATGTGTAAAACGTGTACAAAAGACAAGAAGTGCGGTTAGAATAGAAGGAGCATTGTCATCTTTCTTTGAAAATAAAACAGGCCTGAAACAGGGTGACACTTTATTACCAATATTATTTAATTTGGCATTACAAAAAGTGATACAAAGTATAAAAATGGTTCCTAGTTGTATAAAGATTGGTAAAGAGCAATTGAATATATTAGCATATGCAGATGACATTGCATTAATTGGAAAAAATGAAATAGAAATAAGAAAATTTTTAGTAGAAATGGAAAACATTGCCAGAAAGTTTGGACTACAGATAAACCAAGAAAAGACAAAATGTATGATAGTGGAAAGGAAAAACAGTTTAAAGAACAATAAAATAGGACATTTGAAAATAAAAAATTACAAATTTGAAAGAGTGGAAAATTTTAAATATTTAGGAGTTATACTTAATGAAGATAACAATAACCAATTAGACTTGCAAGACAGAATAAAAAATGCTAACAAAACATACTTTATGCTACAAAAATTTTTTAAAAATAAAAACATGTTTATCAAAGAAACTAAAATTAAGGCTAAATAACACGATCATAGACAAAACGTTAACATATGCATCAGAAACTTGGACACTACCAAAGAGAGAGGGAAAGCAATTGAACATTTTTGGAAGGAAAGTGTATAGAAGAGTTTCAGGCCCAGTATATGACAAGAAAAAAGAAAATTGGAGGATATTAACCAATAAAGAAATTTATGCAAGTGTTAAAAAACCTACTATAATAGAGACAATAAGGTTAAATAGATTACGTTGGTTTGGGCATGTACAGAGAATGGAAGAAAATAGAATTCCCAAAA
>Ga0268261_10004548_pt1 | contig 10407 bp, 5 predicted proteins | sample TergutNc150P1_FD_190353 | JGI IMG/M metagenome (GOLD analysis project Ga0268261, IMG submission 190353) | Nasutitermes corniger P1 segment gut microbial community from laboratory colony in Florida, USA - Nc150 P1 (SPAdes) (version 2) | ecosystem: Host-associated > Arthropoda: Insects > Digestive...
TTATTTACAGAGTGATTTTAATGACAATTATAAGCAGGTGACTGTGGCTTCCCTGTTCATCAGACCAGTAACCACTGAAGAGAGGGCTTGTTGGACCCCAGAGCTGGTCTGGTTGCTGTGGAGAAGCAAACAATCTCCTGCCCTTGCTGGCAGTCCAACCACAATTCTTGATTTCAAACTTTCGCCATGTTCTGTATGTTGTATGTTTTCTTCTGGGTAATTCCCCAGCATCTGAATTTTATATGCCGACGTTTTGGAAAACTCTGTTCCATCTTCATAGGGAAGCAGATAAATAATGACCAAATTTGAGAAAAGTTGAGGTATCCATACAGGAGAGGGTTTGGCTTGAAAATAGCTTAAGCCAATGGAAGGAGGGTGAGGGGGTAGGAGTGGGTCCATTTACAAAACAGGTTGTGAAAGGGTAATGACCCACATGGAGGTCGCGGGCAGGTATGTGAAACAGATATGGCTAGTGTCAGGGTGGGCCAAGGGATGGCAGGTCAAAACTCTTGTGTTGTAGGTGGTTGTCTACTTTCCTTAAGCTTGTGTAGAAGGGGCTTCCAAGATTTGTTTAAGGTCAGGCCATCTTCTCTGTTCATACTGTGTGGGTGCATTTCAAGTTCAGTAGCTTCCCTGATGAGCCGATCCATGTATCTGGTTTTAGCAGAGAGGAGTTTTGTATCCTGTAGTTTAATGATGTGGTCATGGTTAATGCTGTGTTCCGCTACTGCTGATTTGTCGGGTTGTGCCAGTCTTATGTGTCTATTGTGCTCTTTGATACGGAGTTGGACTGATCGACCGCTTTGTCCAATATAAACCCTGCCGCATTCACATGGGATGCTGTATATTCCCGGTGTTCTTAATCCCAGTGCATCTTTGACAGGTGGAAGGTGGCTGAATATTTTTCTAGGTGGTAGGGCGACACTTTTGATGTTGTGTTTGGTCAGCATTCTGCTGAGGTGGCCAAAAGTTGTTTGTGTGTAAGATATATATGCGGTCGAGGTGGGTTTATCATCGGTCTTGGCGGTCCGTGTTACCGGTTTCATTGCTCGTCCTATCTGTTGATGGCTATATCCATTCTCCTTGAAGACGGTGGTGAGAAATTCTAGTTCTTGGGGGAGGGAATCCAGGTCACAGGGGGCTTTGGCTCTGTGTATCAGGGAAGCGAGCAATGATTGTTTCTTGGCAGGGTGGTGGTGCGAATTCTGGTGTAGGTAGAGATTGGTGTGGGTTGATTTCCGATATACTTTGTGTCCTAGGGAGCCGTCCGTTTTTCTGTAGATGTCAATGTCCAGGAATGGGAGGTGGCCTTCTTCTTTTTCCATTGTAAATTGCATTTTGTTGTGGAGTCCATTGAGGTGGTTCAGAAAATCTTTCAGTTTTTCTTGGCCATGGGACCAGATGACGAAAGTGTCATCTACATATCTGAACCAGCATACAGGTTTGTGTGTCGCTTGTTCTATTGCTTTCTTCTCAAAATCCTCCATGAAGAAATTCGCAATTACCGGAGAAAGTGGTGAGCCCATTGCTACCCCGTCCGTTTGTTCGTAGAACTGTCCATCAAAACAGAAATATGTGGATGTTAGCACGTGTTTGAACTATGCTATGACATCTTCTGTTTCACATACCCGCCCGCGACCTCCATGTGGGTCATTACCCCTTCACAACCTGCCTTGTAAACTGACCCACCCCTACCCCATCACCCTCCTTCTAATTGGCTTAAGCTATTTTCAGCCAAACTCTCTCTCATATGTTTACCCCAACTATTCTCAAATTTAGTCATTATTTAGCTACTTGCCTATGAAGATGGAACAGAGTGTTCCGAAACGTCGGCATATAAAATTCAGACGCTGGGGAATTACCCAGAAGAAAACATACAACATACAGAACATGGCGAAAGTTTGAAATCAAGAAAATGAAAATTATAACTTACAAAAAAAAAAAAACAGGTGCATCTCTTGTCCGAACATTTATGAAGCATAATTAGCTTTTCAACAGTACTGTATAAAAATGTATTACCAACTTCACAGTCCGAAATATCACGGTAGCGGGTACACTATCAGACTTACTGATTATGATCCATTATATATATGTATATGTTACGGACGGACGGATATGCGTGCGTGTGAGGTAAATACAACTGAATGTACATGTACGCACAGAAATCGGTTACAAAACACATTCAGTGACGTAATAAATAGGACTGTAAAAAGGACGTTTGCGGTCCTTACAAATACGTACCTCATCCACAAATCATTCCTGTTTAAGTACTTCTGCAAGTCTGGATACCGAAAATATTCTGGACAGTGGACCCAACGTCAGCGTTCCTTGTTCACGACAGTATAAATAACAGAGGTGCCCCTCACTTTAAGCGTTCACCCATGCATTTGTACAAATACTTCATACAAACCCATACACTAGGCCTATTGACGTATTTTCTGAAATCAGGTTGCTCGTTTTGCAACGCATTGAATTAGTCGAACAGGAGGTTATTTTATGGGTTACTTGCTAGAATTAAGAAATAAGCACCATATATACAAAATAACACCATCGTGTAAAGAAGAACCAACTTGATGTACATCTCATTCTTAGCATATTTCGTCAACATCTACATGTTTCGGGAGTATCTAGGCCCATCATCAGGAGGTACAACCGTATGTATACAACAATTGGTACTTATTATTCTTTTTAGATGACTGTCTGTTGTGTTGCCCAAGCGGACAACACAACAGACAGTCACCAAAAAGAATAAGTACCAATTGTTGTATACATACGGTTGTACCTGCTGATGATGGGCCTAGATACTCCCGAAACATGTAGATGTTGACGAAATATGCTAAGAATGAGATGTACATCAAGTTGGTTCTTCTTTACACGATTATATCGAGACGGACGGTCAACAAAACATAAAAAATAACACCAGTGGGCGCTGTTCTAGCCAGTTGATCCCTGTGACCATTTAGTAATCTACTTCCCTCAATTATTTTTAATGTTAGGCCTGTCCTCTTACCTAAGCCTCCCTTGACGTTTTCACATAAATTTATATATATATATATATATCCATATAACTTATATAACACATACTCCTACGTGTCATTTTCCTTGTCTTAATCCGCGTAAAAAATTTATTGCCTGGCGAACAGTACAAATTATGCAGCCACATATTATTACCCTGTTGGTTTTATTCTTGTTTTACTTCCTGTAAATCTGTCAGTACAACGTCAAACAATCATCTGCAGACTTGTGTAAGGAAGCGCCCCCAATCACCCTGTACATGTAACAGGCCTGGACAAATCTTAGGCAACAGACCACATCCCAATTAATATGAGTATAATGCAGTGGCCATTATCAAGAATTGTTACATGTGGCACGTGTGGAAGATAGATTGATACATATTTTTGATGGAAAATCAGAGGGAAAGAGATAGCTTACATGACTTAGGCGTAAAAGGGAGGGTAATATTAAAATGCAGTTTGAAGAAAAATGATGGTGGGGCGGTGTGGACTGGATTCGTGTGGTTCTGGCTGCGGGTCAGTGGCAGGTTTTTGTTACGGCAGAAATAAGCTTCCGGGTTTTATAAAATGCGGGGGATTTCTTGACTAACTGAGAAACTGCACTTTGTCAAGAAGAACTATGCTCCATGGAGTGAGCGCAGCCATTACCACACACTTACAGAGAATTAAACCCAGAGTATAGGAGGAGTATGTCCATACTTGATGGGACGGAATAGCTCAGTCGGTATAGCGACTCGCTACGGGCTGGACGATCCGGGGATCGAATCCCGGCGGGTGCGACATTTTCCGCACCCGTCCAGACCGGCCCTGGGGCCCACCCAGCCTTCTATACAATAGGTACCGGTTCTTTCCTGGGGGTAAAGCGGCCGGGTCGTGGCGTTGACCACCCACTCCACCTAGCGCCGAGGTTAAAGAGAGAGTACAGCCGTAACTCTGCTACCCCTTTGGACCGTCGTGGCCATTTCTAGGGTAAAGTTTACCTTTACCTTTACGCCCACACTTAACTTTGGTACGTAAAACAGGTGTAGTGGGAAACTGCAAGACACGACGGGACACACTACTTGACCTTCATGGAGGAATCGATATTCCCCATCATGAGAATGTAAGAATGGCAGAGTAATATCGATACATCTACAGACAAGAAGAGAGTGAGAAGCAGAGTTGCTGAACACCACTGCATCGTCTAAATTTCGATTCACCCTTTTCTACTAGCTTGTTAGTAGCACAAAGCTGGCCTGAAATTTCGAAGGAAATTTTTTCAAAACAAATAGTCAAAAAGCCGTAAACGCAATCCACGCTAAACAACAGAGACACACTTCTTTCAATTACAGTTCCATGAAGTGGAAAGAAAGGCGACTGGCTAATTTGCCCTCAGATACAAAATCGACATTGGCAAACGATTGATAGGCACACATCACAAATAACTAGTGTATGTCGACACCGACAAACAACTGATAGGTACACTTCACCAAAGACTTCAACAAACACTGCTTATTCTTCGATGCTCTGTTGTCGCATAAAATTGTACGATCCTGAGATAAGTGACACCATTATCCCTCCCACTACAGGAGCTGTCATGGTCCCATGAGGCTGAAGTGACTTCTAGTGATGCGAAATTCCTGCCACATTCCACGTAAAACCGTCAGCTAGTTCACAGTAATTAACTGCGAAAATACGCACTTTAAAGGACTTGAAATACAACTCAAATTCTCTCTAGAATAATAAAGTAATGTTAAAAACTCAGAGTATTAACATTTCATTAAAATGATCTTCATGAATTTGTGAATAACCTTACAATAAAACCAACTAAACGCACCAATTTCTCAAATTTATTTTTGGAAGAAAAATTCTACATGTTTCGAACAATTCCTCTGTCCATCATCAGGAGTTTTCACTGTACACACAACAATGGTATATGTAATACAAGTTTGCTGACAGCTTGCTCGCAAGCAGTCAGCAAACCTGTATGACATATATCATTGCTGTGTGTACAGTGAAATACTCCTGATGATGGACGGAGGAACTGTTCGAAACATGTAGATTTTTCCTTCCAAAAATAAGTTTAAAAAACTGGTGTATCTCGTCGGTTTTATTGTAAGAAATTTGTCGCGATGCACGGTCACATGAACGTCAAATTGTGAATAACCGTCTGCTACAGAACACGTCAGTGTTCTGCTTGCACTGTGTTGTCGCGTGGAGATAGGCTTGCTGTGTCTGTTGGCACTGCAGCAGCTAACTAACTTGCCGACAGTCCGTCCGCCGGATCATAAAACAGATATGTAGCACTGGAGTGATGACTGACAAGTGAAAATCAAACAAGCTCGGGGTTAGGTCTCAGTGCTACTTTGTCCGCCATAAATCCTGGATAAAAATTCAGCTACAAAACGTGTAAGTAGGGTAAAAGTGCAAGACTTTACGTTAGCCTGCACCTGATCAATTTTATGTTTATTTATAGATGCCCAAAATGCACCAGCTATTTACAACTTTAAGAACATGCAGGAAAAAACGTGGAAAAATCATGGCAGCTGTTTGGTACGGTACAACAAAACATGTAAAATCGAAAGACTCACTCCTAAAAACATACAAGTAAATAAATAAAATTGATAGATGTCCAAGAGGCAAAAATTATCCACAACTTTAAGAACACAAAGGAAAAACGTCGTTGGACCTGCGCCTGTTGTTTGTTTGGTGACAGAGAACAAACAAACAAACAAATACCAGCGACTGCAAGAAGCTAAATGAACACAGCACATTGCTAATATTCGGTTAATCAATCTTTTTATCATGTCCTCAGATTATGTTCTTTTTTGAATGGAACTTGATGAACAGTTGTCCTCTAACAGCACTCACTCCTTCCGTCCTTCCCCGACAGCAAACACAGAACAAAGTGTAGCAGTTACTTAAGGCTCGTCTGAACAGCCCCTCACACTAACAGTTGAATACAAAATGCAGTAAGGCACGATCAGAGAAGTTCGTTGTGAAGCAGTTCGTTTATTAATTCATTTAACGACGCCTTTTCGACGCTCAGGACAAAGATGATAGCTATTTGACGACTAAAGTAATTGAACAGCATCTCAACGTTTGCTGTAGAACTGAGAAAAATGCCACAAAACACCTAGATGGCTAATATTTCTGTCGCAGAAACAGTTCCTTTTTTACCACATAAATATTTGACATGGCTGTGCCAGAACAAAATGGCAAATCTTTCAGTTCCTTCTAATTCAATACATAGAAGCTCCAGCTGTATATGTACTGACGTACACACAGGCCATTGTGATCTTCCTCGAATGTTCAATGACACGTATCTATGATGCGGATTATACTTCATTCAAAACAAAAATCGTTCAAACTAATTTTCTATTTTGCCGATAAGACGTCTTTTTGGACCAGACTGGCGCATTTGCGGACACTCGCGTGATTATACTGCTTTATGTTGGAACGTTCATCGAACTAAAGAAAGCTGTCGCACGATCAGCTGTTGTTTCTCTCTATAAATTAAGCAAGGACTTCAAAGGTATTGAGATTACAATATAGAGTGTGGTAAATATTCCACGTAACAGTAAGTATAAATATGTGAATAAGATAAACACATAGTACGGAAGACGTATCTGACAACGGCGTTTTACATGAACAAGACAGGCAATGTGCGTATAACGTAGAATTTAGGCGCGTTTGTGTATACATTGTTGCTGTGGAAAAGCAATAAGTACTACATAATCCCAGTGTATGTTCGTAGCCTTAGTTATGCAGCATGCAATGAGCGTGCGCCATATCATAGTGTCATCTGTGGTCTGCCCGACTCTACAATATTTTTCCACATTATCTCATAAAAGAAAAGATTTTCGAAAAAAAAAATTGCTGAACATAAAATGTGTGTTTTGTTTTTCTCTGCAGAAATTGTCTAAAGCATATCTCAATGTAAGAAGGATTCAGCGAGATGTCATAAATGTACAAACGTCTTCACGTAAAGTACCCGTTATTTTTGTCAGATTTTAATTAAACTTGAAATGTATCTGCGGATTAAAAAAAATACTGATACAAAATTTCATGAAAATCCTTTCAGTGGCAGCAGATTTATTCCACACGGGCGGACGAACAGACATACAGTCAGATATCAGAAAGTTAATAGCCGCTTTTGGCAATTTTGCGAAATCTCCTAAAAACTGCGACGAGGATTCGGTAAGTTTCGGTATTGTAGACCCGTTTTGAAGTTATTAATCTAGTTTATTTTTGGTTCGCATCGGCTCTTCCATAAAAAACAGAATGCGATCAGAACTTCGACAGAATTCCGGAGAAGCTCCACATAGTAAAAAAGCAAAAACTAAAAAAAAAAAAATCCACTCTACTTTCCCATTTGAAGCACTTTTACACACATAATTGCTGCTTATTTGTGGACGTCTGCAATAAGTTAATTTATGCCTAAGGAATGTTGAATGTTAGGATGATAGACGAATAATAAATTGGAAAGGCTGAGAAAGGAAGCGGTCATGGCGTGATTTGAGCCAACATATCGGCATTTCTGTGGAAGGGCTGGGAAAAAAAAACAACAGTAGGTCTGTGTACCGAGATCTCGACTGGTGATCTTTGCATGGGAAGAAGGATACTCATTCATTCCATTTCTATTAGAATTACATTACTGTGAGGGACTCATCATTTAAGTACATACTGTACGTACGTCAAATTTAGCGGATGTAACCACAAAGTGCCACAGCAAACAATGTTTCAAAGAAAATGTATAAATCTATTTTATGGAATATCTCTCTCACCAATTCCAAATCTAAATCTAGAGAAAATTTTCGCTGTGCTGGAAAATTTTATTTAATCTTTTTCAAAATGATTTATGTAAACGCGATAGACTTTTAGTATATCCTGCAACAAATACACTTAATGAAATAAAATAAAATAACATTAAATTAAATTAAATTAATGGAAACAAGTAATAAAACTGCTGGATGGTCCGGGGATCGAATTCCGGTGGGGGCGAGATTTTCCGCATCCGTCTAGACCGGCCCTGGGGTCCACCTAGCCTCCTATATGATGGGTCGGGGCGTGACGTTGACCACCCGCCCCATCTAGCGCCAAAGTTAAAGAAAGAGTAGAGCTATACCTCTGCTCCACCTCTGGGCCTTCGAAGCCTGTTCTAGGGTAAACTTTACTTCACGTTTACCCTGCTTCAGCTCAGGGGTTCCATCCTCAGGTAGTCACAGAAAAAAGCAATGCAAGCCCAGCTCGTAGTCTTGGCATTACACTGCCCGTACTGAAATGTGTGAAATTTTAAACGTTGGCCTGATACTCTGTTGTTCTATAACTGCCCGACGATGGCTCTCCGTTGCTGCAGCAAGTAGCAGTTTGAATACTTGTTACAAATTGTATTTTGTTTTATTTTATTAAGTGCATTTGTTAGTGGTTGTGCTTATTGTAAGAACATGCACGGTATGGATAATAGAAACAAAAGTTGTGCTGTGCCGAGGAATGTTGCCACACAGCATCTTTGTCTCTGAAGTTAATGGCTTTAACGTTGCTCCTAACTCAAAATTTCGCGCATCCGCAATGTTATTTATACGAAGTGCAGGAAATATAAAATGCCGGTCCCAGTGGCCGCTCGGTCTAAAGCGTAGGTCTGCAGCCGCTCGCCTACTGAGATCGTGGGTTCGAATCCCACCGGGGGCATGGATGTTTGTCTGTTGTGAGTGTTGTGTGTTGTCAGGTAGAGGTCTCTGCGACGAGCTGTTTACTCGTCCAGAGGAGTCCTACCGAATGTGGTGTGTCGTTGTGTGTGAACTAGAAAACCTCAAGAATGAGGAGGCCATGACCCGCGTTGGGTCGCAGCGCCACATAAAAAAACACCTTTTGGGCGTCAACCAATGATATAAACTTTATATTAGGTTTCGTAGAGATGTCATTTTTATCCTTTTTGGGATGAAGAGTAGACTAAAATACTAGCTTGGAGAGAGTTTAAAAGAATCATGTGACTTCAGAAGTCGATGTAGGTCTACTCACTCGCTGTCAGTGGACTGTGGAAGTGTGATGGTCCCTGTGGACTTCTCCCCGGGACTGTTCCCCCGGCTCCGTCTGGCGTCTACCCCATTCCGAACAACTGACGTTTTTTGTAACCCCTCTCGGCCGGACTGGAACCTTGTGACCTAGGCTTCCTACTGTCGAAGTTATTCCTATCAGTCGAATTGTTCAAACCAATGGATTCCGGGCTCTTGAGTAGTGACCCGGGTCGCACAATAATCATACCGACGTCACTGGGCATCTGACAGCATGACCTGCAGAAGACACATAGGCACAGCCGTGAAACTAACACTTGGTGCAAATTTGTATTGGCCATTCGGTGCATTCCACGGTAGTTAACGTAATTGCTAATGATGGCCCAGCGAGGTCTGAAGCATGTAGGAGTTTAAAGTTTTGCAAATTACTATTGTGAATTAAATGACGATTGTGTGCATTTGTTGGTTACAACTGTGGAAATTATGTGCAATGTCTCTATTAATGGCTATGTGAGACTTGAAGTAGCTTACACTGAACTCTGTCTCAGGACGTGGACACTAGCGGGCTGTTGTGCACAAGTTAATGAGCCACCCATTTCCACAGGGTGTGGGTAGTTTCATGATTAACTGAGGACCAATTAATTTTCCAAGACGGCCCCTGCTTCATGGAGGTAGTCATTTAAGAGATTTGAAACTAAAGTGGCGATAAGTATAGGACTTGACGTTCATGAATCCATGCATCCTGATATAATTATAAATACAACCAACGAGATGCAATTATGTAGGTTAATTTATTATTCCTAGTCAGCTCTACATGTTTCGAGGGAAGTTTTCGCCCATCTTCAGGAGCATTTGACTGCATTTACAGCATCTGGCAATATTCAACAATGTCGCTGCCGGCTGGTGTCATGGATGAGTCGGATCTCATAATTATAATCATAAGTATAGGACTGTAATACTCTGGGTTGTGCCAGCAGGTAGCGGGGTATGTAGTTGCGAGTACTACGGACGTATTTGTCGGCCCCATCTACCAATTTTTTTTTCTGTAGCGCTGCAGCCAGCTGTGACAGAGGCCGCTTCGTTGTTGAGGTTTCCATACCTCACAAAATTACACACACACACACAAAACACAAACACACAAGACACACACACAACACACACACTCACACGCAAGGTAAGACTCTTCTGCATAGTTGATCAGCTCATCGCTGCCTACACAACACACAATAAACACAAAAGACGAACATCCATGACCTCAGCATGATTCGAACCCGCGATTCCAACGATTGAGCGGCTGCAGACTTTTAGCCAACGAAAGTGTTAAAAATTAACCCTTAGGTTACTAATGTCATATATATATGGAGCACCTATTCTTGATATTTCTAGATCACACACAACGA
>Ga0268261_10004549_pt1 | contig 10406 bp, 7 predicted proteins | sample TergutNc150P1_FD_190353 | JGI IMG/M metagenome (GOLD analysis project Ga0268261, IMG submission 190353) | Nasutitermes corniger P1 segment gut microbial community from laboratory colony in Florida, USA - Nc150 P1 (SPAdes) (version 2) | ecosystem: Host-associated > Arthropoda: Insects > Digestive...
GGGGGCAATATGTCGCTAAAAATGCACTTTTTGTTTTCACACCTGGAGTTCTTTCCATTAAATTGTGGTGACGTGAGCGACGAACATGGGGAGCGCTTCCATCAAGACATTTCGGTGATGGAGCACAGGTACAAACAGAAATGGAGCTCTGCCATATTAGGGGATTATTGCTGGATGATGAAAAGGGATGCTCCTGAAACAAAATACCATCGACAGGCCAAAAGGACACGTCGTTAAGGCCGGTAATTTTCTATTCATATTTATTATACATATAACTATGATAATGCTATTATCTCGAAAACAAGACCTAACCAATGAATTTTAGAGTTGTTTTCGTATTCTGTGGCCTGCTATTATCTCAAAAACAAGAACTAACCAATAAATTTTAGACTTATTTTCGTATTCTGCGGCCCAAAAAACATAAAGGTAGTATATTCACTTAACCATGACATTCAATCATCCAAAATTTGTAGAACAGTGTAATCATATAAAGGCTTATTTGTTTCTATCAACATAACAAGTTTCTCAATGTTGCACCCCACTGCTATTCACTGACTCTCCTCAGCTGGATTGTGGAAATGTCTGAAGCAGTCTGCTTAAAACACGCAATCATGGAATGGAATTACTCATGATTTCCCAGACTGGAGATAGGTCAGACAAATGTTTTGTCAGTGTTGGTGGCCTCATATATTTCCTATTATTTCACTTTCATCACAGTGCCTTAGGCATTTGTCTAATCAGTTTGGCTTCACCCATAGGGGTGGTTTTATTGTTTATTATATGATGTAAGCTATTACATAATGAAAACTACGAGAAAACTGAGGCATCACAACAATACCTATACAGTCATTTCCAGCTCATGGCACCACCATACATTTCAGCCAGAGCTGCCACTCTTAACCCTTATCCTGCTAATGTGGAAAATAAGGTGAGCTCCTAATAATGCCAGTAAATGGCAGATGGGATTTAATTCAGTTTATAAAGGGTTAATGAACCGTCTAACTTCCATACAGGATTGTCAAAGACGGCCTTGCTTTGTTGGCTAGGTTAGTACTTTCATTTGGAAGTGACAATACAATGCCAAGCAAATATCAAGCAGCTTTCAGTGTAACATAAAACTGCATCATTCCTTAACTGACCATCACAGCACACAAACATTGCTGTAATTTTCTAACATGTTTCAGTTTGTCATTAAACCACCTGCCAGGACACAAAACACAATACTAAGTTATACGCACTACATACGTCATTAACAATTTAGAATGTATTTCGTTTCCCCGAAGACTGGTTCAATTACAAACTAAACACGTTTGTGAATTAAAGCACTTGTGTTTATATAAACATTTTGTATGCTTTGATGGTCAAATGTATGAATGGTATTTGAGAATTGCATGGACAGATGATTCAATTTAGGAAAAGCACATGTTATGCCTACATAATGAACATCAGCGCACACCACAACTGTTTCACACTTTTACAAAATGTGTGGTGCACACATCACTTGGAGATGCTCGTCATTCTTACACAGGACTATAACCATTCCCCGCGACATGTGCACACATCTGGTTGGTTGAGGTTTCCTCAATTATTTTGTCCGTAAGTCTGACTACACAGTGCAAAATGACAGGAAGAATACAGAACTGGAAACGGTGTAAAGGGAAAGAATATTGGCCGACACTGAGGCATTATTTAACTGAAGAAAGTGAGAAAAACTATGACAAAATCAAATAAAAAAAACTGGTATCCCAGGCAAGATTCTAACCAAGTACCTCCCAATCAGAAGAATTATTAGAAGTTTAGCCAGATTGCTCAGCTCATGCATATGATATTGTAGTGCCAAAGAATCGGGGGCACAAATTACCTCATCCAACTGCACTGCACGGTGAGGTTTGAATACAATAATCAGATGTTATGGTAGAGAGGAACCGTTGTTGTTCCTGCAAGCTAATGAAAATACTGGAAGCTGGGTTGGGTCAGGTTCGAAAACTTTGGGGCTTTATTGTGAAGCTTCATATTTTGTGAGGAGAGACAGTAAGGAGCTCTTGACAGACATACCTAATACATCTATTGAGTTCCAAGGGCTGTGCAGATATAACGAACATAACTAATTATTTAGTGTTTATTAGCTTGAACTACCAAGCTACACTACAATAAAGATATCCAACAAGAAAATTATATTCATGAAAGCCATGTAGAACACAAAGGTAATAAACTGGGAAAGAGTAGTTCAGATTTGATCGTGCTACCCACAGGGAGCCCCTCCTACAGAATGTAGTCAAAATGTGGCTAACCTGTTTCTAATTACACTGACCATTAATTGAAGACAGTGTACTGACTTTTAACACTCCGTCTAGCAGTTTTGGCACTATTTGCACTAAACTCATACTAATCTGTCTGGAAGCTGCATGCCACTGACACAAACACCTCAACACATTAAGTGCTACTGACAAAGTGTTTCCTAGAGGCAGAGAACTTCCTCGGCAACCATCATCCTACAGGAGCACTTACTCAGTAACTGGTGCAACTGTATTAAGCTGAGTGGCTGTGGGTGATTGAAAGGTTCAGACCCTGAACTAATCTCCCCATGCATCAACTATAAATGATAGTTGTGATCCTCACAGGACATGCTCCTGTAAGAGGGCACCTGTATACTACGAGCCTGTTTGATGGAAATCCAACCTGTAGATTGTGCAGGAAGGAGATTGAAACAGCGCAGAATATTATCTGCTGCTGCAAGGCATTGGCTCGTCAGCACTGTAACGTCTTCGGGAACCCGCTTGTCGAACCAAAAGATATAAGCACAGCCTCATTAAGGGACCTTTGCCTCTTTATAAGAGACACAGGGTTACTGAGTCTGTACTGATTGGAATATTTAGGGTTGTACAATAAGCCTAAGGCTGAGGTGCATCCGGGGCATAAACTGATGGGAAGAAGCAGAAGAAGAAGAAGAAGAGGAAGAAGAAGAAGAGGATGAAGAGGAGGAAGAGGAAAAAGAAGAGGAAGAAGAGGAGGAAGAGGAAGAGGAGGAAGAAGGAGAAGAGGAGGAGGAGGAAGAAAAAGAAGAGGAGAAGAAGAAGAGGAGGAGAAGAAGAAGAGGAGGAGGAGAAGAATCTCCCTGTACAAAGAAATTATTCATAGGCACATGAACTGTATGGGTAATAAGGAAATGGGATAATAAAGACCACATGGGTCCACCTAAACGAAACATTAGAAAAAAAGATGATAAAACAAGCTATACAATTTTCTAAGCACCACACCATTATACTCCTCCATGAAGCTCATGCACACATTAAAGATGTATGAGCTGATGTATCGTTCTGCCAACAAAATATAATCTTACACATGACACAACCAGGGATATTCTGCAGTATGTGTGCATTGTGAAGAAAAATGCACCGTCCCCACCATGCATGGCACTGCGCTACAAGCCGGAAGGTCGCGGGTTCGATTCCTGATGGTGTCATTGGATTTTTTTCATTGACGTAATCCTTCCAACTGCACTATGGCCCTGGGGTCGACTCAGCCTCTAACAGAAATGAGTACCAGGAATGTTTCCTGGGGGTAAAGGCGGCCGGTGCGTAGGGCTGACAACCTTACCACCTTCATGTGCTGATTGTCTTGAAATCTGGGAGCCTCAACCTCCTGGAACCCTCACAACCTGTCCAGGCCTGTAATGGGGTTACTTTACCTTTACCACCATGCATACCGTCATGCATATTCAGTTCACTCACATATTTAAAGGACTTACCACACACACATATCACAGCTGTATGGTCATGCTATACCATGTATGTGTTGGTGTTTATTGAGATAGCTCTTTGTAATAAATGACTTCCTGCACACATCACAGGAGTATGGACGCTCCCCAGTATGCACACGTTGATGTGCCTTCAAGAAAATTTTAACTCTAAAAGACTTACTGCAGACGCGACAGCTAAATGTCAGCTCTTCACCATATGTGCATTGAGGTTTGTTAATATTGCTCCTGTCACGGTGCAAGAATATGGCCGCTCCCCAGTATGGATATGCTGATGTCGATTCAGACTGCTCTTGTCACTGAATACCCTATTACACAAATCGCGAAGAATATGGGCGTTCCCCGGTATGTGTGCGCTGATGTCCGTTAAAATTACCCTTGCCATGAATACCTTATTACATACATTACAGGAATATGCATTATGTATTTCCAGATCGTTCTTATTAGAAAATGAATTATTACAAACATGACAACCAAATGGATGAAGCCCACTATGCAACAGCTGATGTGTCTTCAGATGACTCTTACTCGTAAGTGACTTCTTACACACATCACAGAGATATGGATGTTCCCCAGGATGTAACAATAGATGTGTCTTCAGATGACTCTTATTAGCGAATGACTTCTCACAAATGTCACAGTGATATGGATGCCCACCACTGTTTACTGTTAATGACTTTTCAGATTGCACTTATTGCTGAATGACCTAACACAAGTTACAGGAATACGGATGCTCCCCATTCTGTATACGCTGGTGCCTCTTCAGGTCACCCTTACCAGTGAATGACTTCTGACAAATGTGACAGAAATGTGGATGCTACCCACTATGTAATAGCTTATGTTTCTTCAAACTACCCTTAGCACTGAATGAGTTATTACACACGTCGCAGGAGAAAGGACACTCCCCACTCTGTATTAGTTGATGTGTCTTCAAAACACTCCTTTTACTGAATGATTTATTACACACATCACAGGTATGAGGACATTCAGTACCATTACTGTGTTGCGGACTCTCCTTTGTAGATTGAAGAGGAAATGTTTCGTGGCCCACATCATGGAAATATGTGCGCTCTGCACTAGGTCCACGCTGAAGCTCCCCCGCAGGCTCCTGGTAACAAAATAAGAAAAATATTACATGAACTTCAACCAAAAATGAGGGGGGCCAAACAGTTTAAACACAAGATATAAATAAAATAGTAGAGTTATTATTATATTCCAAGGACTGTGTCCATATTAATGAATGGCAAACAGAAATGGGCAGGTATTTTATAGGTCTAACAACAGGAGAAATTACATTTTGCAGTACATATGGCAAAACAACACAGGACAGCAAGAGCACACTGATCACCAGGAGAAAACTTAAACATCAGTACTTTGGAATACAGATTAATAAGTAACAGAGTAAGGTAGCATGGGTACATCCCACATACAAAAAAAGACAGAATTCAAAACACCCTTTTGAACACGAAGAGAGAGTCCAACAACTGCAAGTGGTGGTAGTACTGGGTTTTAAATGCATGAACTGCTGCAACTAGTCAGGCCTACATAACAGGTGGATCACATATATTTTTCTCATGAAGTAAATGTAAAGTTCACCCTAGAACAGGTCACAAAGGCCCAGATAGGGAGTACAGATATAGTTCTACTCTTTCTTTAACCTCAGCACTAGATGGGGGTGGACGGTCAATGCCACGCCCCTGCCGCTTTACCCTGGAAAAGACCTGGTGCCCACTCTACAGGAGGTTGGGTGGGCCCCAGGGCCAGTCTGGACGGGTGCGAAAAAACTTGCCCCCACCTGGATATGATCCCCGGATCATCAAGCCCCCAGTGAGTCACTATACAGTGAGCCACTATACCGACTGCACTATCCCGGCCCTCTGGCCACCCATTCTGGAACAAAATTGAACATTCTAGTTCAGCCACTGCCATGATAACATCAAATTCGGACAACAATGTACCTATGCCATTGGTTGGGTCACACATTCCCCATAGTGTAACAGCGAATTCTGAGTGTATCCTACAAATTGAAGGAGAATGGCAGATAGAAAATTTGTACAAGCTACATTAGCCTATTGCAGAATATCAGTTGTAATGGAATGCTGGAATCTACAAGCATTATTTGAGGCATGGTCTGCATCTTTGTCTTCAACCAACAACCGACCATTAGAAGTTTAAATTTACGTTTCCTCCTGTCTGAAAGTTTCTTCATATCTGGAATAACACCCTGAAGGAAACAAAAGTCAGCATGATCTTGCTCCTTCTGTTCTGTCATTAACTTCAGGCCTGCAGCTGAAACTTATTTTGGTTTTTTGCACTCTTGCAGTGCTTTGACCTCATCATGATTCTGATGAGTTGTCTCATCTGCACTGGAGCGTACAGTTACCTCAGTTTTTACCTCATTCTTCTGACTGACAGTTGCCACATCTCCCCTCAAGGCCACATTATGATTCCCTCCACCTCCTCTATGCTCAGCCAAAGAGTGAGTCATGGACATGGCAGCAGCATTCCATATCCTGTTCCTTCTTCTAAGTCTCCTTCTCTTCGCCGCCGAATTCCCCGTCCCCTGCCTCGCTCCTCGGACAGATGGAACATTTCTCCCCTCATATGATGTTCTGGAACCCAAATTTCTTCGTGATGTCCATGTGGATGTATGTTTCGGCACTGAAAAGAAGGGTATCGTGCTAAAGACGTTCAATTTCATGATTTAATTATAACATCTAAACAAATTAAGCAAAAAGCTATTTGGTATGGCAGAAAAAAAACATCCTGTGGGTATACTCCTCAGCATATGCCCCATGGTGGGATGATGCACCTGTCAATAAATATACATGCGCTGTTATATTATTTACATAGTTACTGGATAACACAATATCAAAATTTGCTCAGGGTATTATTATTATTATTATTATTATTATTATTATAGTTATTACTGTTTAAAAATGTTCTATTCTAAAATTTTCTTTCTGTGTTATTTGGCTTGCAGGCAGTATTTTGCATCATTGCATTAACAATTCAAGCTTGAACCATTCTAATTCAGAAAATACTTAAAAACTGAACTTCTTTATGGGCATTTTTTAGCTGATTTATATGCCAGAACCAAGCAAAGATAAGTGAACAGAAATTACTAAACAATTTGAGGAAAGATGGAATTTTCTAACTTCACAGTGGCAATCAATGGGATACATACCAGAATACAATAACCACAAAGTGCTGGATCAGTTTCTTATAAACTTCACTACAGTATGGTGCTTCAAGCTGTCACTGACACAATATTCATATATGTTGATGTTGGTGATTAGGGCAATAGTAGTGACAGTGAGATTTTCAAAGCTTCTAAGTTTGGCAGATGTCTTTTACATGGAGACCTGACTTTTCCAGAATTGGGGAAAAATTTTTAGTGAGGGTAAAAATTTTGCATGTGTAATAATTAGACCACTCCTGCAAAAAAACCATAGAAGAAAACAGCAAATTTATAATTCCTGATTAACTTGAGACAGATAATTAAGAGATTGTGCATTTGAAATCCAAAACTAAAGACTGAGAGTTTTAGAAAGATGATGCTCCTCTTCACAGAGGAGCCCATTCATACTGTGTTCCCTCCATAACACGGTACAACAGAAAGATGGAAACCTTTTTGACATCAAAGAAGACCGGATAATTGTAAGTGAAATATTTCTGAAAGAGGCAACACTGTACTTTATCCATGCAGACAATCAACTGCAGCACTTGGCATTTCCTCATTGTTTCGTGAATATCCGAATTTGAAACAGTCAGTGCCCTGTGGCAAAATATATACGCTGTATACATAATTCTGACATTACTTCTTATTTTATTTTTGCAGTCAACTTTGTTGTAGATGAATATGAGTAAAAGTAACGTATAAGCAAACCGAAGTATTAATACTATCTCACAGTAGGATTACTGTCGAGGCCTAACGTACACAAGCAACACATCCTAACGCTACTATCCACAATGCACCAGCACGTTACTGGCACAATATTAGCCTGTAAATCTGTCTAATCACCTGCGAGTTGAATTCACTGATGTAGCAATTTCTGTATGTAATCTCTCAACAATCAGTTCCTCCGAAAAATCTTTTAGCTGATAATCATATAAAGGCTTACTTGTTTCTATCAACATAACATGTTCCTCAGTGTTGGTAATCACTGACTACCCTCAGCTGGATTGCAGAAGTGTCTGAAGCACTCTGCTTAAAACACGCGACCATGGAACAGAATTACTCCTGTTTTCCCAGACTGGAGATAGGTCAGACAAATGTTGTGTCAGTGCTGGTGGCCTCATATAGTTTCTAGTATTTGACTAACATCACAGTGCCTTAGGCATTTGTTTAATCAGTCTGGCTTCACCCATAAGGGTAGTTTAGAAACTATTACGTAATGAAAATTACAAGAAATCTGAGGAATGTGGGCGCTAATGTCTGTTAGAATTATCCTTAGCAATGAATACTTTACTATGTACATTACAGAACTATGCATGATCACCAGTATGTATGTGTTGATGTCTCTTCAGACACTCTTATTAGGAAATGAATTACTACAAACATGACAACCAAATGGATGAACCCACTGTGTAAGAGCTGATGTGTCTTCAGATGACTCTTACTTGTGACTTCTTACACACATCACAGTGATTTGGATGTTCCCCAGTATGTAACATTAGATATGTCTTCAAATGACTCTTACTAGTGAACGACTTCTTACAAATGTCAGTGATATGGATGCTCACCACTGTTTAATGTTGATGACTTTACAGATTGCACTTATTGCTGAATGACCTAATACACATCACAGGAATATGGGAGCTCCCCAGTGTGTATATGCTGGTGCCTCTTCAGGTCACCCTTACCAGTGAATGACTTCTGACAAATGTGACAGAAATGTGGATGCTCCCCACTATGTAATAGCTTATGTTTCTTCAAACTACCGTTAGCACTGAATAAGTTATTACACACATCGCAGGAGAAAGGACACTCCCCACTCTGTATTAGTTGATGTGTCTTCAAAACACTCCTTTTACTGAACAATATATTACACACATCATAGGTATGAGGACGTTCAGTACCATTACTGTGTTGCTGACTCTCCTTTGTAGATTGAAGAGGAAATGTTTCCTGGCCCACATCATGGAAATATGTGCGCTCTGCACTAGGTCCACGCTGAAGCTCCCCCGCAGGCTCCTGGTAACAAAATAAGAAAAATATTACATGAACTTCAACCAAAAATGAGGGGGTACAAACAGTTTAAACACAAAATATAAATAAAATAGTAGAGTTATTATTATATTCCAAGAACTGTGTCCATATTAATGAATGGCAAACAGAAACGGGCAGGTATTTTATAGGTCTAACAGCAGGAGAAATGACATTTTGCAGTACATATGGCAAAACAACACAGAACAGACAGCAAGAGCACACTGATCGCCTGGAGAGAAGTTAAACGTCAGTACACTGGAATACAGATTAAAAAGTAACAGCGTAAGGTAACATGGAGACATCTCATGTATGAAAGAAGACAGAATTCAACATGCCCTTTTGAACATGAAGATAAACTGACAGAGGCCAACAACTAAAAGTGGCAGTAGTACTGGGTTTCTAAATGCATGAAATGCTGCACCTAATCAGGCCTACAATACAGGTGGTACATATTTATTTTTCTCACAAGGTAAAGGTAAAGTTCACGTGAGAACAGGCCACAAAGGCCCAAAGGGGTAGTAGAGATATAGCTCTACTCTTTCTTTAACCTTGGCATTAGATGTGGGTGGGTGGTCAATGGCATGCCCCACCCACTTTACCCTGGAAAAGATCCGGTATCCATTGTACAGGAGGATGGTGGGACTCCAGGACCAGTCTGTACGGGTGCGGAAAATCTTGCTCCCGCCAGGATTCAATCCCCTGAACATCCAGTTTGTAGTGAGTCGCTATACGAAATCCGCTATACCGGGTCTATTATTGTCACAAGACTTATAGAAATAGCACCAGTTCAAAGAAATATAACAGGAACAGTTTAACGTATCAGAGTTGTCACACACACTATTTCATTTACTGTAAAATAATTACAGATATACTCTGTATTACCACTAATCCCAAAAGGAATATAATAAAAAGATTATCAGATAGACAATCAATTAACTGAAAATGGAAACAGTGTTACTTTCCAAAATGTCACACACATGAAACACATCACAAATTGGACTATGTCCAAAACACAGCAGACTACCACCCAACCAGCACACGTGACCAAGGGTTAGGGCGGTAAAAAGGAATTTTGGTTAATCCAAAGAAACGGTCAATAAGTCTATCAATTAAGGAATTAAAAACAATTAAAACGCAATACAGAGCAAAAAATCATCAGTGGCATTCGCCAATCAATACAACTACTCACGCAGGCTGGCATAGGTGTTAACTTGACTAATAATTTCAGGGTGGAGCAACATCAACCATTGGTATTAGAAACTTCACGGAGTAATCAGGCTAAAGAGCTGGGGAAGATTGTTTTGAACCAGACCGTAATATACATACACCCCTTTTCACCACTCTCACCCTAATTTAATTTTATTTACATGTCTTCAAAATCATATCCCAAAAAATTATTCTGAGACAGAAAAAATATTGGGGGGAGGGGGGGAGGCC
>Ga0268261_10004550_pt1 | contig 10404 bp, 10 predicted proteins | sample TergutNc150P1_FD_190353 | JGI IMG/M metagenome (GOLD analysis project Ga0268261, IMG submission 190353) | Nasutitermes corniger P1 segment gut microbial community from laboratory colony in Florida, USA - Nc150 P1 (SPAdes) (version 2) | ecosystem: Host-associated > Arthropoda: Insects >...
CAAATAGCAGATGGGATTTAATTCGGCGTCTAAGGGTTAACCTGGATGCCCTCTTGAGCTGGATTCATTATAAAATAAAATCCACATTGCTTTCCAAAACCTTTCACAAGTTGCCAAATATATACTTACTTACCTACTTACTTACTCCAAGGGGCAGAGTCCTTCTTGAGAAGCTAACCAGTAAACTTTGCAGCTAGTCAAGAAATTCCCCGCATTTATGGAACCCAAAAGTCCCTCACCATACCCATAAGTGCCTGCCGCCTGTCCCTATCCTCAGCCAACTCCATCCAGTCCCCACGACCCCCTCCAACTTCCTGAAGATCCATCTTAATATTATCCTCCCATCTACGTCTTGATCTCCCCAATGGAACCCGTTGCCAAATATATACAAATTTATATGAGGTAAAACAATGCATACCAATTTGTTCAAACCTACAGTACATAAAGCAATAATTAAAACGATCTTCTGTTAGCATTATGTACGTCTGAAATGCAAAAAATAATTTATTTATAAGGTACACATACTAGAAAACTCTCCTCAATTTTACAAAATAATTACACACCTATTGTGCAAATTATTCCTGATAAGCGCACATATGAAGCTTTTGAGTCAATGTCAAGGGCACACATGTGATCCAGATGTGACGCAACATCTGCAGCCTGTAACTGCATCCCAGGGACTTGGCTTGAAGGAGCATCCATCTGTGTGCCATAATAAAAATAAAAAACATATCAGTCCTGGTCTTAAAAGGTTTTACTATGAATTAAGCACAATATCTGAAATATGAGAAAAAAATTTAAGAATCATTTGTGCAGCATCTGCAGTTACCCTAATTTAATTTTAAATTATAATACACATTTTAAAAGAAATGCAAGGGATTCAGTTTGTAGAGAAAATGGAGACTACTGTTTTGTTTCTTCCCATATTACTACCAGCATTAATTAAGCAAGACTGAGAGCCTTTTGACATTTTTTAATATACTACCACTACAAAAGTCCACTTTTCAAAACAAATTTGGTAATCTACTGTAATTCCAGTTCCTCAGCCAAAGTACCTGTGCATGTAAAAAAAAAACAGCAGTTGGAATATTATTCACACTGTAAAGTTCTGTGGCAAGATTTAAAGTACAGGAGTGTTCCATCAAAAAAAGACAGTCATAGCTCGTTTTCTTCGTATAAGCTTATAACCTTACGGATGTCTCACTGTCATCACTACTTACACACTGTGATGCTTTGGTCCATGTTTTTGCCTTAACAGGAAAATAAAACTCTTCAGACAGAAAACAAATATTTGACTTCAGCCTTTTTGTAACAGGCTCATGTAGTTGGTATAATTATGTGCTTTCCATCCTCCCCACAAAGTGCAAATAATTTCCAAGATATTCCTACCAAATTTCATAAATGGAGGAAGGCCTGTGATAAATTGAAATTCACATTAAGAATGATAACGCTTGTTAATCTTAGCATAAAATTTTATTTTGACTTCCCCTTAACAATCGAGAAAAATGAAATCCTATTTTATAACGATAAAAGAAGTGAAAACACTAATAAGGAAATCAAGGCTACTTGACACCACAGCAAAAAAATGAAATGAATTTCTTCTACCTACACACATGCCAGCTTTACTAAAACATGCAAACTTCATCTACACAAATATGGTGCAAATAAATGAGAAGTACACTGTGTAATGAGTATGCAGTTATGCTACTTCAATTTACACATCATAACATGTTATTTATATGTACAAACAAACATGAAAAAATTATGAATTCAGGAAATATAGGGAAAAGAGTCAACTAACAGAAGTAGAGAACATATGGTTAGCATTCTTCATTCTGTTCAGACAATTTCTGAAGTGACAGTTACATTAAATTGATATTAAATAACAAGATCCTGAGTGTAACTGTGCTTTTCATCGCCCATGTGTCTAATTAGCTTGCATACAAAAAAAAAAAAAATCGAATCAATAACAAACTAAAATAATTACAAAATCACAAATTCCACTAGTTATTACAATCATTTTATCAGCTTATTCAATGATGCTGTGACATTCACAGTCTGCTTCAAAGAATTACTGTCAACATTTTTCACAAAGGGTACTGACGGAAAACACGGAATTTCTCATGCGATATAGTGAGATGTATCCTTTTTTTTTTTTTAAAAAAAAGTGCTAACCACACCAGTTTAATGATCAGTAAACAGTGGTTCAACTGTACCTTGGTAATGATTTAAACAACTATTTCAGTATCAAAGACATTAGTAATGGTAACAATGAACTGAATTTGTCATAGTAAGTAGCATATACCAAGGTAACCTTCATCCAGGAAGGTGAATATGCAATGATACTGAATGCTTATCTGTTTACAAAAGGTGATAGATAAGAATCACCTAAACCTTCAGAACAGGTATTACGCCTTCACACCTGCACAAAATTGAGCACAGCTTTCTGTTAAGAGTAATTATTAGAAATACCATCCCTCAACAACTGTACAAGTCTTATATCTTTTTTAAGATTTTTAGATACCACTGGAATACCCGTGGGCCGGGTGGCGTAGTCGGTATAGCGACTGGCTACGGGCTGGATGGTCCGGGGATCGAATTCCGGTGGGGGCAAGATTTTCCACACCTGTCCAGACCGGCTCTGGGGCCCACCCAGCCTCCTGTACAATGGGTACCAGGTCTTTCCCAAGGGTAAAGAGTGGCCGAGGCGTAACGCTGACCCCTCACCCCCTTCGAGTGCCGTGGTCAAGAAAGGGTAGAGCTATACCTCTACCCCCCCTATGGGCCGTACGGCCTGTACAGAGCCTCAGTGCCTGTACAAGGGTGCACTGGAATACCCACTGAAAATTTAAGATAGTGATTTCACTGAAAATTCATGCTGTTAACTTTAATAGTCCTGAAAAGACAGGTTAATACAAAGGTAACATTGCCCCTGTGCATGCAATGAGGGCACATAGGGGTAGTAGAGATAAAACTCCATCAGTTCCTAACCTTCGTACTAGATGGAGGTGTGTGGTCAGATTCATGCTCCGACCACTTTATCCCTGGAAAAATAACCACCCATACCTACTGAATAGGAGACTGGGTGGGGCCCAGAGCCAGTCTGCACATTCCGGAAAGAAATATTAATTGCTCCTGTTGAAAATCAAACCCTGGACCATCGAGACCACAGTTACTGTAAAAGACTGTAATTTGGTTTCCAAGGAAATAAATGACAAACAAGCAATCATACCAACACAAAAACACTGAAGATTCAATCTTTAGGGATGTGACACTGTGTTGTTGGATTGTAGTTCCTAATGTTGCAGAAAATCCCAGTGCCTTCATCATCACAGTCAAGTCTCATTGGACTGCTGGACCCTGAGGATGAGAGCACTACAGTTCTTCAAAGTGTCCGAACTTTCAAACCCAAAGATACAGCATCACATCCCAGAAGACTCGAACATTCAGCAACACCACTGTGATAACCTCAAATCTTGTAAACAAAACAATGGCCTGCCTAGGCTAACATAAAACACTGTGGTGTTGTTCATCTGGTATAACCGATAATGTATGCAGATGACTCTAAGTGAATCTAACGGATGAGAAATATTCTTGTACCCTTTCTGAGCCAGTTACAAGGAAAAACAAGACTACACCAAGTACAAGTCTACAGCTATGTAACACCCATCCACATTCTTAACAATAATCAAAATGAAACCTTACTTCAACTTCCTACAGACCATAACAAATGATCTACATCAAAGCAGATGAAAGGTGTGAACATCCACTGTCTAGTCAAGACTGTGTCTGCAAGTATGTGACTAGTAAAACTGAACATCAAAAACAGAAGGTACCCAATGCTAACCATTTCAATAACATCCAACCACTGAACAATGAAAATGACTGATTGGGACAGTGATTTAGACCAAGAGTTTGGCCATGAGAATTCTAGTAATCAAATATAATATCAAGCAACAGGCCTATTTCTGGTTTCACTCTTATGCCCGAAGATTCTATCACATACGCCTTCTCCACAATTTACAAATTGTGGGATTTACAAGCACTAATAGTTCTTGGAAATGTTACTGTGAAGTTTATTTTTAAATTTTCAGACCTATGCTTAACACATAAATATGTGTCAAAGACACCGTTCTGCTCCACAGCATGTCATTCACAAACACACTATTTCACCATTCCTCCAATACCTCAAACAAGAAAATGCATATAGCCGTATTTATATTCAGATGCCACAGGTTACCTGCTGGATCGCAGTCAATCACATGTAATGACAGGACTTCAAACATCAAACTTAGAAGATGTAGCAAAACGTTTGCATAAGATGCAAGAAACATGTATCATTTGACATTTCAGTAACTCCTGTAACTGCTGGTCCACATTCTGAGAACAATCATGGTCATTTTCCCATCCAAGCTTCTAACTGCACTTACAATGTTTGACTACATACAATCCCATTCTTAACCATTCAGCCTACAAACCATCCACACTCTGATCTTTAACTATGTACATCCTTATTAAGTGCATACTCATAGTTTCACAGTTTCATGAATGCCCTCAACTTTATAATATGAAAACTGGTTCTACAAATTACTTACAAATTATAAAATAAACTGATGAGGTATTCATGCTATCAACACACTGTAAAAATTGAACTACTAATTTCGGTTATGAAAATAACGACCTACAAAAGAAAACATTTCAAACATAATCACAGGAAAACAGAAAATACACCACGACAACACAAATTTCACAGACGAAAATGCATCCAACTCTACACTGAAAATGTGGAGGAAAATGTAATATTTCTCTTCTTACCTTATCCACATCATAAATAGTAGACCACACCATGGTTCCGGTCTTTTGAAAATGAAACAAACAAACTATATTGATACTCTTGATAAAAGTTTCAGAACAGAAACCAATCAGTTTACCAAGTGTTCTTGAAATGCCCTTGCCACTTCCCCACCTTGAACACCAACAACCCTGAGTTCCTGCACGACTCAGCCACATCCAGTAACTGCCTTAGCTAAGGTAAAAGATCCGATCAAAACTCTTTGTCCCCACTTGCCTGACTACAAAAATAGACTTTGTGTTTGGTGCCAGCAGTGTTCAGAAAGTCTACACTGCTACAGCATTCTAGCTTTCAGCTGGCAGTCAACATCTGAAAATCTGTGAGTTCAAACCTTTCCTTAAGATGACTACATGATGAAGTGAAAACAAAAATGAAGCAAACAACTCTAAAAAAAAATATAGAGCAGGTATGATAATTCAATTCCCAGGTCCCCTCCTCAACATTTTGATTCTAACTAGTGGCTTAATCAAAGTGTGAAATTACAGTGGTGAAATTTTACACATTCATTTACAATGCACTCGTATTTTAAACTCTTTTGCCTCTTTCTAACCCGTTTGTATTATATGACACTAAGTAAACAAGCTGGCAGTGCTACTGTCACGCTAGGATACACTGTGCCAACGAATTATCCAAGTGCCAGTAACATACACAGCACTAGTGCATTTGCAGGTACAGGCTGCACTAACATAAGAACTAAAAATCTGCTAAAGAAACTGCAGTATATTAACTCTCATATTACAATGTGATCATTTATGTTTATCATCAATTTCAGTGGGGTGGTAGCCATTCGTGTTAGAAAATATGTTTAGTGCCAAATCACATGTCAATGTGCTGCTTTTGATAAGTAACATAGTATCTGTCTCTGATTTACCAGTTGTCTATAAAAATGGTATCATTTCTTATTAAGAACAATGTCATTACTGCACATTATTCAAGGAGGTGGATCATCTGTTATCATTTTATTGCATCAGAATCAATTTCTTCATTTTTATATGAAGATATTCCAAAGTCAGGAGTAATTTGTACATGGAGGATTCCAGTCTTCAGGGATATTAAACTGCATTGCTGGGTTAAGTGCTTCCTGACAAATCAATGGAAAGTACTCCCTTCATCTTCTAGGGCTGAGTGATTCATTCTACTCCATGATGCAGCATCACATCCCAGAGACCAAAATCCTCAAGTACACCACTGTAACAATCTCACAACTCACTATTTGTAAATTAATTGCAAAAATTCCTTGCTACAGCCCGAACAACACAGACATTAATCACCTGTTCACTCTTTTATTCACCTAGCAATGACTAGTGATGGGGCATATATCCTCAGTTTTTTTATCACACAGAATGCTCACCGCTGTTAGAATGTAATCACAATCATAACTTAACACGAACAGAACAGAAAACACTGTACAGATAAGCACATCCATAAATACATACAATCTCTGTGCAGGAAACATCGGATTCTGGTGTATGATTGATTGACTGATTGATTTGCATTGGATTTGAGCCGTTACAGTCCCTTTGCACCTAGGCCTTATAGACGGGCCCTTTGTGCCCCATAATCTGGTATCAGCTCAGGAGAGTCCTGTCCCTTTACCAAAGTTCCCGATGGCCCTCAGACTTAAAATCTTAATGCCCTCTGGGTCCAAGAAAGGAACCCAGATACACTATCCTTTTCTCTCAATAATTCCCAGCAAGCGAATCCCCTCCAGGTTCCCCAACAGGGCCACTATGGAGATACCCGCTTACAGGGCATTTTTACATCTCTCTTGATATATATCTTTATCTCAAAGGCCCTGTGAAAACAGAGGCCCCTATGCAAACAGACACCCATTCCAGAGTCTTATTTAACATATCTTTTGGGGTCTCCAGTAATGGAGCCCTCCCTCCAGGTCCTCCTCATGGAGTCCCCTCAGAGAGAGATGCCCCATTCCTAGAGCCCTCCATTCATCATTCAAAGTCCTCGGTATATGAGCCCCCCCTCCTGATTCCAGGTTCCCCTCAGAAGTAAAGGGGCCCCTAAGGAGAGAGATGCCCATCCCCAGAGCCCTCCTTTCATAACCCAGGGACCCCAGTAAAGGAGCCCTCCGCAGTGAGCCTCCTCAGAGAGAGACAACCCATTACTAGAGCCCCCTTCATCCATCTCTCAAAGTCCCCAGTAGACAAGCCCCCTTCCAGGTTCCCCAGCGGGGCCCCTGTGTAAATGATGCCCATCTCCAGAGCCTTTTCTACCTATCCTTCAGGGTCTCCAGCAAGGGAGCCCTCCCTCCAGGTTCCCTTCACAGAGCTCCCATAGACAGAGATGCTCCACCTCCAGAGCCCCTTTCAAACACCTCTCAAAGTCTCCGGTAGGTCAGCCCACTCCAGGTTGCCCAACTGAGCACCATGAAGACAGATGCCCGTCTCCAGAGCCTTCGTTTCATAACCTACAGGGTCCCAAGCAAAGGAGCCCCCCCCCCCTCCAGGTTCCCCTAACAGAACTCCCATAGAGAGAGATGCTCCATAGCCAGAGCCCTCCAACAGCTAATTCTTAAAGTTCCCAGTATATGGACCCCCTCCCCAGGTCCCCCAACGGGGCCCCTATATGGAGAGACACCCATCCCAGAACCTTCTTCCACACACAAGCCCAGAGAATATGAGTCCTCTCCCGGGTTTCCCAGTGAGGCCCCCATGGAAAGAGGTGCCCATCTCCAGAGCCTTCTTTAACGCCTCCAGGTTCCCTTAACAGAGCTCCCGTAAAGAGAGATGCTCCATTTCTGGAGCCCTCCTTCCACTATCTCTCACAGTTCCCTGTAAATGGACCCCCTCCCCAGGTTCCCCAACGGGACCCCTAAGGAGACAGACACCCATCTACAGAATCTTCTACATCCCATCCCCTGAAAATCCATCTTTCCCTCAGAGTCCTCAGTAAGGAAGCCCCCTCCATGTTCCCTATGGGCAGTTATACTCTGTCACCAAAGCCACTGGTCTATTTGTTCATGTATGTCTGCCTGTGTCCCCAAAAAGGAGCCCTCCTACAAAATGGGGAAAAACATAGGGTCAGTGTCCACGGAGCCCCATGCAAACAGAAGGCCTACATACTATGGGGTGCGGCCTGGTTCCCCAAGGGAATCGTTAACGACACTGCTATCTCTACCCCAGTGCCATGCAGACCTCGGCACGATACCTTCCACCTTGGCTTGGGTAGAGCAGAGCCCCATTAGCCAATGTGTGTCATAGCAAACCCCCATCAGGGTATACCCTCCACAACTGTTACTACCTCCCACGTGACCCAGGGTAGAGTAGAGTACAAATCTAGGATACCCAAGGCACAGACGAGGGGTTGGATTTATGGGAGGTGATTCTGGTGTATACTAATGATTTTCATTAATAAGTAAGAACATAACACTATAAAGAAAAACAAAGATTTACTAGTCACATGTACTTGCAAATGCTGGGTTAGCCTCTCTGGTCTCTAAGGAAAGGCCACTACTCAACTGTGTTATGTGCAATTACACCTGAAATTATTCAGCAGGATATCCTAAAAGTCGAAGGCAACATGACACTACCTCTCAGACATTCATTCTGCCTGGCAAAGAAGGTTCTGGGACATGGCCAAAATTGAATACATCTTTACCATTTCATATACCACATCCACTTCCATAAGAAATTTTGATTACCTGAGCACATTTACAAACAGCAGAATTATACTAATAAACTAGCTAATATATGCATTTTATTAATGTGGAAAGAAATTCTGGAACACAGCCATGACACAATACACTATGAATACATAAATCATGTTGTAATTCCTCTTCTGCAAATACTGCTAACCTAACGCAACAGACATGTTCATTTGTCTTAACCTCAGCAATAACACATTCATTTAACAGAACATTTAAATGAAAAGTACCTGATGAATAATGTAATACAATTACTACCATCACTCCTTTTCATACCAAGGAGTGTTCATCAGATCATAAAAATTGCAACAATCTATTCATGTTCAACATGAAGTGCCATCAGCCAAAATGTCACTGTCTACACACAGTTCATTATAGCTATAACTTAGGTACAGATACACAATACTAGAAAACATTTCTTTTCAACAATTAAGGAGCAACTGCATAAAAGTACTCTTACAAGAGGATCAAAAGGAAAATAACTTCACTCATCAGTTTGTGTAACTACAAAGGAATCTTATCATCCTTTGGTACTGATCAGACTATTTTATGAATTTGTTTAAATTGGGCACACAATGTATTAACATTAATTTCACGAAGACAAAGGCACAGTTCATGAGTAGCTAGTGTCAAATGCTAATAACAAAGACTACAAATGTGACGCTTACATTGAATGGTGGTATAAGTAACCAGTATCAGAAAACTAAAATAATGTGAACTCTACTCCAAGTGTAGGACTACAAATGGGCCAACACAGCAGAAAGGGAGGAACACCCGAGGAGCACAATAGACTGGCAAACAGCTGTGCGCATGGATGAAAGAATGACGCCTGCCACTTCAATCCTGCCATTACCACAAACAAAATTCTGGTAAAGTACACATCTGTATCAGTTGTGCTCAAATGCAAAACAAAAACCTCTCCTATTAATATCGGCTTACTTCCTTAAAACAAAAATATCTCGCGAAACAACGTTCGCTCTATGAAAACACGACGATGAAGAGAACTTGCACACTGACGAAAAAAGTAAAACATTTTAAACTGACAAACAATAATATTCACCACGTTTTAAAACACCACTGTTCTCAGCTTTGTTCCTTAAAACAATTAATAATACAGTTCTTTAAATTATATACTGAGTTACAGGAACATTGAATGTGGTGACAAAAAAAAATCCACTTCGCAACAAGAATTGCATACCGCCAGTTAGTAAAGGAATGCTTCTAACTAGCGGTAGGTCAACCACCTTAAAATTGCTTACGATACTCACCTTCTTTTTAACCCTTGAGCTCTACGGGTATATGCAACAAAATTGCACCAGCAAGTATCACTAACCACCCCAAATGACTTGCGTCATAGGTCATTGAAGTCAAGTTCAGTAACTCAAAGATATTGGATGGCCAACAAACACATAATGCCATCTATAATCATCCATCATACTAACATGCTGATGTCGCGACATTTGTGATCCCTGTGCTAAGTTTTTGTACTAACTCAAGCTACGAAAGTGGCGGTAGAGCGGTCGGTGGAACACCCGGCTACTATTTAAACTTGTGTAAAGAAACCAAACTTTGTTGTATCACATATTATTAATTACCAACATGTTTCGATCGCTTTTGCGATCATAATTAGGGTAGCTTTACAAACATGATGGTAATTAATAGCATGTGATAAAATATTTTATACCAGTGCATTTGTTGGTTTTATTGTATAAGTTTAAACATTCCTTTAACCCTTAGGTTACTAATGTCATATATACATGGAGCACCTATTCTTGATGTTTCTAGATCACACACAACGACGCAGCACAGTCGGTAGGACTCCTCTGGACGAGTGATCAGCTCGTCGCAGAGACCTCTACCTGACAACACACGACACTCACAACAGACAAAT
>Ga0268261_10004551_pt1 | contig 10404 bp, 13 predicted proteins | sample TergutNc150P1_FD_190353 | JGI IMG/M metagenome (GOLD analysis project Ga0268261, IMG submission 190353) | Nasutitermes corniger P1 segment gut microbial community from laboratory colony in Florida, USA - Nc150 P1 (SPAdes) (version 2) | ecosystem: Host-associated > Arthropoda: Insects >...
GTTTGTTATTTGCGTTGTTGAAGTGACGTCTGTCTTCCGGTGTATGCGTTTTTTGCCACCTCGCTCTAGCTCTGCGTTTTTGTGCTACCAGTTGTTTAATATGTGAGGACAGGTATTTTACCTGTTTAGGTCTATTTCTGACTGGGGTGGCTGTTTTACTGCATGTTGCAGGATGTCTATAAGTTCCAATGTAGCTACTTCGATGTCTTCCCGAGTTTTGAGCTTCATTTTAGTGGTCAGTTTATCTCTAACCAGTCTTGTATTGATTCCAGTCGGTAATTGACGTGTGAAGCCTAGTAGTCGTTATATGGGTAGCTAATGAGGTGCTGATTGTCGTTATGGTGGGGGTGTGATTTGAGGAGAAATCATAGCTCGGTTTGATGTCCGTGTATGAGGGGGAGATTCCTGAAGTAACAGAGAAGTCCAACAGGTCGGGCATTTTGTTTGCGTCCGTTGGCCAGTAGGTTGGTGTTCCGGCTGATAGTGGTGTGTAGTTTTGTGCCTAGAGGACTTTTTCTGATTCTCGCCCTTTTGTTGTTTTCAGTCGTGATCCCCATATCGTGCTTTGCTGTTGAAGTCACCTCCTGCTATGAACGTCTTCCCTAAGGTGTGGAAAAATTTTCGAATTGGTTTGCTTTGAGACTGTGTTTCGGTGGGCAGTATACTGCGGCTATTGTTATGTCGTTTAACGGGCCACTGATTTTTATTGATGTAGCCTGTATTTCTGTTTCAGTATATTTTAATAGTTCGTAATAAGCTATAGTGGATTTGATAAGGATTGCAGTGCCCCCATGGGCTGCTCCATCAGGGTGGTTGGTATAGCTGAGGTTATAACCGGGGATGGCAAAGTAGGATCTTGAGGTGAAGTGCGTCTCACTAATGAGAAAGATGTCAATATGGTTGAGGGTTAGGAAAAGTTGTATTTCGTTTTTACGTTGATTGAGCCCGTTTGCGTTCCATTGCGCAATTTGTAGTATTCTGTGGTATTTAATGGGGTTTGTTCAGTAGCGTTGAGAGCATGTTTAATATCATGCTGTTTTGATGTATGAGTTGTGAGAAAAGATTTTTAAATTCACCAAGAAAGGTGGTAAGTGTGGTAGTTAGGTCATCTGTGATTTGTGGGTGATTACTGGCCACGTCTGCGTAGGTGCGTAGGTGATGTGGTTGAGGTAGGGGGCTATGGATAGGGGGTTGTGATAGGTTTTCATCGTGGGTTGAGTGGTTTCTATGGCCGGGGAGTTTCTGTGGGGATTTCTGTCTCTGATGATGTGATAGCACTCGCATCCTTTATAGTTTGACGGATGGTTTCCGCCACAACGTGCGCATTTTGCTGGGATATCTCTGGTTTTCGTGCAGTCCGTACTATTGTGTTGGCCACCACATTTGACGCACGCATATGGTCTGTTGCAATATCTGCGTGTGTGTCCGTACTGTTGGCAACGTGCACACTGCGGGATGCGATTTTTATTTGTTCTTGGTGGTTCTATGTGAATTATTTTATTTTGTATGGCCGTTATTTTGTAAACTTCTTTGTTGTTCGTAGCCGGTTCGAGGTCAATAAAAACAAATTGAGTGGTTCTTTAGTTATCCTATAGCGAACGTTCACTATATTTCTGGCCACGTGTCCTTGTTGCAGCAGGTCTTGTCTGATGTCTTCTATCTCGGTGGTATAGTGAAGGTATTTGAGTACCACTCTATAGACCCTCTCCTCTTTTATCTGGTAAGTATGATAGTAGATGTCTGTTTCCTTGAAGTGTTTGATGAGAGATCGATAGGTTTCTGAGGTTAAACAGGTTATCTTTATGACGTTGTTTTCCAAGTTTTTGGTGTAGAATTGTTCGACTTCGGCTACCTCGTTTATGCTGTGTATCATTTTGTTTTAGTTAATCACTCCGTGCAGAAAAGTCGGGGGATGTTTGTGCATCTTAGTTGGTTGGGGATTTACTGCTTGGTCTGTGGTGGGGATTTCTTCAGTGAGCATTTCATATCGGTTTTGGGTTATTGTCTGTGGAGTTTGGGGAGTGGGCTGTGAGCTGAATATCCTTTTGCGTTTAGTGCGATGTATTTGTTGCCAGTCGTTTTGACTTCCTGGATGGGAGTTTCCGCGTCCTCGCTGGAGGATAAGAAACTATGATAACGTTATTATGTTTAGGATACATTGTGCCGTGGTAATGGGTTTCGAAGTTGTGGGACTGGGCTTGAGGGTTAGTAATTTTTGGTGGGGCATTTGGTATTTTGGTGGTGAGGAGGAAGTTGCGTTGGGGGATGCAACCGAGGGGCTCCTACTGTGGGATTTTACGGTATCCTTGGGTTGTGAGGTTTTCATTGGTACGGAGTTGTGTACTGATGGGATTTTAACGGTATCCCTCCCGTATGAGGGTTGGGTGTTGTCTTCAGAGTTGAACGTTGTTACGAATGTAGTGTACCTGGTTTGGTCCGAGTTCCGAGTAAAGGTTGGGTTGCTGGTTGGCTGGCTGAGTTCCCGTGTCTGCTTGCTTTGTGGTCGCTGGTTATAGCACTGGAGAAGTAAAACGGTCTTATCGCTTCCACTGCTGAAGGCAGACTGATCCGTTCCGTTATGTGGTTTAAAAACTGGAACGTTCTACAGTAACTAAGGAAAGCAACGAAATATAAAACCCGGCGTCTTGAGATATAAAAGGGATCTTCCAAATGTACAGCAGCAATGTGAAGCATTTTATTATAACGTTAGGTTGAAAATAGGCATAATATTTTGTAAAAGTTTTCTCTTTCCAGAATGATGAAATCTCAAATGAACAAAATACGAGCTGCACCGTTAACTTTGCGTTTTGTCTGTGGCGCAACAGCCCAAGTCGGGCCTACAACGCCTCACTGCTGAGGTTTCTAAATCACGCATAATTAGACAGACACACCCGTATGACTCTTGAACGTGCTATCATCTCGTCACAGAGGCCTTTACCTAGAGAACACACAACGAAGACGAGAGACAGAAAAGTGTCCTCAGCGGGATTCGAACCCGCAATCCCAGAAATCGAGATGCTGCAGACCTACGCCTCAGACTGCATCGGTACTTGGTATTTCACAAAAACATGAAAAAGAGAACCTACTGCATAACTTTTCGTAGAATCTAAACCTAAATAAGTAAGAGACTTGAAGATAATGGTGATATTTTCGACACCATGATGTATGGCATCATGCAACAGAGGCCACAACACATGAACTTGCTGATTTTAAAGGCATATGCGTATTGTTAATTGAATGTACTTCACCCATAGGAACAAAAACGGTGGCGTTATGGAAAAAAGTCTTTATATACAAATACATATTATACTTACATATACGTATCCGTTCCCCTACCGCGGCTGCTTCAGTTCCCGCAAAAATCTGACAGTTAAGCTAATAGGCCATTTCAGTATCGCTGCAACCGAAATAGTATTACATCAGAAAACTTTTCAGAACACCCGATTTCCAGAATCTGTAGAATTTAACATAGCCCATTCTGCAAAGCGTGATCTCTTTCACACGGCACATTACTTCCAATATCGATATGAAACAAACCATCTTCCTTACTTTACCCTTTTTTCCTCCAACAGGAAACATGAATCCTCGCCATAATCGAATTTCTCCTCCTTCTTCCTCTAACAGGCCATCCTCTTATTTTTAATTCTCCCTAACAGCGCTCCCAAAGATGTAGTCGGTCTTATCGACGTCTGGCAGACATCGTGTGTACGTAGTACCTCCTATAATAGCGGCGCACTGGCTTTTAGGGCTTGTAAACTGCACCCGTGTATAATATTATTATTGGCTGCTGCCACAGTGAGAGCAAAAGCGAGTTAGCTCATACACTTGCTACGAAACCACTAGCAAGGACTGCATAATGGTCATACAGAACACTTATTAGTCAGAGAACTAATAAATAATACAGTCACAGTAGTATAATTTTTTATATTAAACATCCCCATTGGTGTAGAAAATACAATATATATAAATATTTACAATCACAAACAACTCACTTGTAAATAGCTGCGTATATATGGCGTCTAGTTTCGACCCTAAACTCGGGCCATCATCAGGCCATGACACAAGAACTTGAAACATATACAGAAACTATAAGCATAAACTGGAGATCTTGCCCTTTTACATAAAAGTTCATTCAAAATGTATGCAAAATGTATAAGTAAAAAAAAGTTTTAAAAAGCCTGAGTTTGTTTTAAAACATTTGTAAATATTTTATTAAAAAAACTCTTTACAAAATTTTAATGGGACAAAAGCGATGTATTATTTTGTCGACTGTGATGTTTCGTGTTAACTTGTTCAACACTCGAATGGTGCGCGCCAGTGGTACTATACGTTTAGTACCGATGTGTTGTCTTGTAGTATGTAGGATAAAATTATCATTTATGGTAAAGTTTTGTAGTAAAGATAAAATCCTCTTAGATTTTGGTATGTGTAAACGACGTTCCAAAATTATTGGATCAGTCCTGAAATTTGATTTATAAATAACACGTAAATATTGCTTGGAAAAGGCGATATTTAAAGAGAATATCAAATGAGAATTTTTTATTGAAAAATATAATAGCGTTACAGTAATATAGTTTATTTTGGTGGATACGCGCTTGATTTTCACAGATAAATTTTATGTGAAACGTGCTAGTTGGTGTAGCTATTTATAAGTGAGTTTGTTGTGATTGTGAATATTTATAGATACTGTAACAGTAGTATTTTTTATTTTGACGAGCAAAAAACTCCGCCCTTTTTATTAATTCCGTGATATGTATCTAACCACGATGTATGAAAACAATGATTTTTAATGTATTCGGCAACAGAGCAGTACAGATATTTGAACCAAAGGGAAACAGGTCTGAAAGATACTAATTTCTTTATTAATGCGGAGTTGGGCCACCATTTGCCCGTATTACAGCTTGTATCCTTCTTGGAATAGACTCATATAAGTTCTGAATGATCTGTAGTGGAATATTGTACCGCTTTTCATGAAGAACATGAAGATGACGGTTCTCAACTTTCTCTCTAAAACTGACAACAATGGTTCGATATCACTTAAGTCTGGCGATTGTGCTGGCCAGAGAATATGTTGAAGTGTATCTTCATGCTTCTCAAACCAAGAGTGAACACAGCTGGCTATTTGTATGGACGAATTGTCACGTTCAAAAATTGTATGATTATTAGGCTTTTTTTCACACATCCCGGTTTTTGCCTGGCCGGCAGCTTACCGGACGGGTGACAGCACAACTTGGAACTTTAATAACATCTCCGGTTCTAACCGGCCGGTCGAAAGACCAAGGACGTTTTGACTCAGAACACAATAAGCAAGCAGTTGTGCATGGAAGTGATCTGCAATGGGTCGCAGTTCAATTATTGCTCTGTTCTTGTTGTATCGTCGTCGTAAACGTAGACAAAACAGGTTGCACTGGGTTTATTCAATAATTCAAAAAAGGGAAGAATTTGGTGCCTTTTACACAATATTTGATTACCTACGAAATGACGCAAAAAAGGGTTTTAATTATTTTGGAATGTCTGTTTCATCTTTCACCGAGTTGTATCACCGACTGCATGAGAGTCTTCAGCGTCGTAACAGTAACATGAGGAACTGCATTCAACCTGTATAAAATGTTGACTGTTAAAATCAGGTAAGTAATGTTTGTGTATGCTTTAAAAGAAAAATTTGGTGACTAAATATAACAAATTATTTTCACAATTGAAATTTATTTATTGACATATTTTGAACTATTTGTAATGACACAGTTTGCAATAATTTAGGTTTTTTTAACCACACTCGTGAAGTCAAGGTTACAATCTGTGTGATTTGAACTTACGGAGAGTGAATGAGGCAGACTGTGCGCTGTAAAGTCACGTCCGTGGAGGAAGATGCGCCTGTCTGTCGTTGACAATACCGGCCATGTTGATTTGGTGTTGGAGGTGACAAAGATATGTTCTGTATTGCTGGTTCTGGTCCAGCAGTGCGCGGCATCTTTCCGGTGTCAACGGCCAGCAGTTGGACTGTAGTAATGTTTGAGGGATGAGGATTCGTATTACTTGCCTGCATTAATAATGGATTATTTCGCCCAACGTGTGAGAAAGTTTGAAATGGCTGGTTGTACATGGGAAGAGGCTGACTGGAAAAGTATCTTGGTTTTCGGTGTTTAATATTTGCTATTAACTGAAGAACTCCCATCTGAAACTCAAGGGATTCCTCTTCGTTCAAATTTTGAAGAGATGGAATAATGTTTATGAAGAATGACAGGTGTCGATTTGGCTGGTTTCCTTCTTCCAGCTCTGTAATAATTCGTAGCTCAAATTCAGCTTGTTTACACTTTCGTTTTCCACATTGTTCTGTTCGTGGTTTTCGGAAAGGAATTTCTTGGGAGAAATTATTCATATCATTTGTATATTGTTCAATTGTAGTAACCTGAGACTCCTCGTATTATCCACCGATAAATTGCCGGCTGTTTGCCTTTCATTGATCAGTTTCGATAGGAATCTAAGTTGAACGCTGTATACATATATTCTTGTTTAAAGACACCGCACCGGACTACGTTGCTTCTTTTTGTTTCTTACATGACTTAACGTAGCAGTCTCGGATGTTTCCCCACTTTTTATTACTTCTTTACATAAAAATGCAAAATTGTGTAACTAAAATTAGAAGTAAGGAACTGTAGTGTGTTTTAATGATAGTTTAATTGACCACGAGAGTTATTAATTAAAGGATTCATTGTTTCATGTATCTAGCGAGTCGATGCAGTTTTGATTACCTACATTTCTCTTACTGGATTGGAAACCCAACAGCAATCAAGACAGTCAAAGAAGTATGTCTTAGTATTTGGTATACATGTATCACGCATCCAGAATGTATTTCCAAACCTACAAAAGAGCAGTGGAAATTGACTGCTTTGGAGTTTGGAAGACGAGCTAATTTCCTGCATTGCTTAGGGGACGTAGATGAGAAACGCTTTCGCGTAATCAAACCGGAACACAGTGGCTCAATGTTCTATAATTACAAAGATTTTGTTTCCATGGAGTTAATGGCCGTGGAAGGCACTAAGTACCGCTTTGTTTACGTTGACACTGACAGGTACGGAAAAGACTGTGATTCTACCATTTTTAAACGATCTACTCTGTGTACATCAATTCAGACAATTATGCAGGAATTACCCAGTGAGAGACCTCTTTCAGGAACAGAAGGTCTACATGTACCATACTTCTTTGTGTGAGATGGGGCATTTGCGCTAAACAGAAATACGCTTCGACCTTTTTGTGGATCTAACCTGAGTGTTAAAAAAATAGTGTAAACTATCGCTTGTGTGTAGCACGAAGTTAAGTGGAATAAGCTTTTGGAATTTTGAGCAATAAATGGAGAATTCTGCAGCGACCGCTTAATGTCAGTCTCGACTTTGCACTCGACACTGTTAAGGCCTGTGTTGTTCTGCACTATTTTGTTCACCAGAGGGATGGTTATAAGTTCGAGGATGTTATGAAAGTGACTGGTCTTGAAGATGAACCTGATGGACAAGCCGTGCGTGGGGGGCTAACAACGAAACAATTTAAGGAATAAAATAGCTGATTATTTTCTAAGAGATGCTGGAGCTCTTCCCTGGCAAATATAAAAAATATGAACAGTAGAGTACATAAAATGAAAAAAAAGACAAGTTTGTGTGGATTTCAATTAGCTGTGTTCATTAAATTATGACAGTACTCAACAAGAGCTTTTTTAACATTTCCTAGAGCTTCAATTTTTCTTGAAGACATAAAAAATTCTCTCCATGCCTTTTTCCTTTCGTTCCTGTTTATTAGTATCATTCGTCTTGTCCCACGACACCTGTCTGGCTTCCACCAGAGATACTAACAATTGTACATTGAACTCAAATCGTCCATCTTCACTAGTGAAAGACTCTACTGTTTCAGTACCCTACTGACACTGCAGTGGAAGGTGATCGCTCGGATACAGCCGGGAAAAATCTGAGTGTGTGAAACTATCTACAAACAACACCTGCACCACTGTTGACTCAGCTGCCGGCCGGTGACCGGGCATAGTAGTGGATAGCTCCGGTTGCAACCCGCTGCCGGCCGATAAAATTCCGGCCGGTCAAAAGACCGGTTTGGGTGAATAAGCCTATGCTTTCCTGTGTTCTACTACTTTGTCCGGAGATAATCAGAACCTGCCGGTCGGTTGAAAACCGGAACGTGTGAACGTGACGTAGGAACATCTGGACCATATGATGCACCTGGTTATCTAAAATGTCCACGTAATCACTGACAGTAAGTCGACCATTTCGAGAATTATAGGACCAGCAGAGTACCAAGATTTTGCTGCCCAAGTCATCACAGATCCGCCTCCATGTTTCACAGTTGGAATTAGGCATTCAGAATTATAAGTTTCCTTGGGCATTCTCCGAACCTAAACCCAGCATGTTGTTGGGAACACCATGAAGGGCGACTCATCCGATCGTATTGTGTATTTCCAATAATCAGACGTCCAAGATTTATGATCCTCACACCATCTTTTTTTGTCTTTTAGAGTTATTTTCAGTAATCAGATGTTTAGCAATTGTTGCTTTACCATAGTTGTTGGATTTGTGAGGTTCTCGTTGGACTGTCTTTGTGGAAACAGGGTCTTCAAGATGAATATTGTGTTCTGTTGTTACCATTGTTGCAGCAGATCTATGACTTTTTAAACACAGCCCTCTTCAATGTACGGCAACCCTTTTAACTTAGTTTCGGTTTTCGGCCACTGTTCCTCGTAACTGATGATGTCTTTCCATGATTTGTGTATGTCGTCATAACCTGAGAAATGGCTGTTCTTTATGTACCTAATAAAGTGGCCATTCTGATTACAGATGCTACAGCTAAACGTGCACCAACAATTTGCCCTTTTTGAAAAATCGACAAGTCTCTCATTTTGCAGTACTTTGGTACGCACTGTTATTAAACACCTTCTGCAGTGCATTGACACTGGCACTACACAGTTTAAACAAACAACAGAGTAAGGAAAGATACTCACAAGTAATCTTCTTTCAATGCAACCAACACAAACAGTTTTATTTCTGTATGCTTTCTTCTGGGTAATTCCCCGGCGTCTGAATTTTATATGCTGACATTTCGGAACACTCTCTGTTCCATCTTCATAGGCAGGTAGGTATGAGGAGTGAGGAAAAGAGACAGCCACATAAAACACAATAGTGTGACCTCTACCATTTCATGGCTCACCCCGACACGCACCCTATCTCCTTCACATACCCGCCCGTGGCCTCCACGCCTGTTGTTACCCTCCACGGCCTGTTTCTGTACTATGACCCGCCCCTACTCTATTACCCTCCTTCCTATTGGCTCAGGCTATTTTCGAGCCAAACCTTTTTCCCGTATAAATACCCCACAATTTCTCAAGCCTAGTCATTCTTCATACCTACCTGCCTGTGAAGATGGAACAAACGTGTTCCGAAACGTCGGCATATAAAACTCAGACGCCGGGGAATTATCCAGAAGAAAGCATATAACATTCAGAACACGGCGAAAGTTTGAAATCAAGAGTTTTATTTCTATAATGTCTGGCGTTTGCATTATTTTGTCCATCCCTGTACAGTGACAAAGCATTGCAGAATGTTGCATATACTACAACAAAACCAAGCATAATATTGTCCTGCAAATTACGAGTATTACCAAAACGGGTGTTGACGTTTGCTGATTCATAATTCTAAGCCCATTATTAACCTTTGTACCACCTGCTGTAATGAAACTCTGTATTTTGCTGCGAAATGTATTTGCACCCTCAAAAACTGATTATTTAATGACTATTTGGTCTTTTATAGCGGACATGAGTTGTGTGCTCCACGGTATAGAAGCAGAACTTATATATAATTATAATTTACATGATTGGCAGTTTCGAAGAGTTGAGTTCTGTAAGCTGCTACGCGTAGTTCCCTTCTAGGTTGTCCTGTCACTAAACTCATGGATTGGCTAAAATTAATGGATTAGATAGACACGGGTGGTGCAAGTTCACGTCGGCTGCCTGATCACCTGCCCTGCCCACACGTACACTATAAACTGCATCTCCTTCAGCTAACCTCCCTGGATGAACAAAAGCAAACATTTTACATCATTACTATTCACTTCTGTTAATCGTAATTGTCACTAAACTGAATAAAACATAACACAGAGAACATAATATGCAGTGGTAATATGCAAGGATGTGATTAACCCTTTAAATCCTGAATTAAATCCCATCTGCTATTTGCTGGCATTATTAGGAGCTCACCATTTTCTCCACGTTAGCAGGATAAGGGTTATATTATTAACCTTTAGGCTACTAATGTCATATATATATGGAGTACCCATTCTTGATGTTTCTAGATCACACACAACGACGCAGCACAGTCGGTAGGACTCCTCTGGACGAGTGATCAGCTCGTCGCA
>Ga0268261_10004552_pt1 | contig 10404 bp, 7 predicted proteins | sample TergutNc150P1_FD_190353 | JGI IMG/M metagenome (GOLD analysis project Ga0268261, IMG submission 190353) | Nasutitermes corniger P1 segment gut microbial community from laboratory colony in Florida, USA - Nc150 P1 (SPAdes) (version 2) | ecosystem: Host-associated > Arthropoda: Insects > Digestive...
CCTAAAGGTTAATAATTTAACCCTTATCCTGCTAACGTGGCGAAAATGGTGAGCTCCTAATAATGCCAGCAAATAGCAGATGGGATTTAATTCAGGCTTCTAAGGGTTAATGTCGAATGTTAATGGACCACCATGGAGGCGCAGCAGTGAAAGATTTGGAAGTGGTTAAAAGGTGTTATCCTGGAGAGTCTGGAGGAAAATCAGGAAAAAGTTACGAATATTCGCGCAACGTAAAAATTCCGATGCCTTGGTTCTCTTCGCATAACAGAAAACCGGAAGTTTTACGAAACAAATAGTGTATTGAAAAGAAAATGTGAATTTAATTTTTCTCTCCAATTTCTGTTCGCCACAATTTACGCGCCAATCATTATGTAGCGAGTTATGCTTCAGTTGCACACAAAAACGGTTGTAGGTTTTTATATGAAGCGATCATTAATTTTACCAGATTTAAACAAAAATTGCAAGAGTCGGCAAATTTTAGTAAAATGTCTCATTTCAAAAATACATGAAAATCAAGTGAGATTCTCTAGAGGTGCTACGTGTGAACTACTTGACGGAGAGAATCACGCGTTTGTGCAAATCGTAATTGCTAAAGCCCTGAATTCTCCGTCCATACTACCTAGAGAACACCGCGTATAAGTAAATATTAAACAAAGCAGAATAGTGAAGTTCATTGCCCGAGATATTTGTCACACTGAGAAGTCAGAAATAATTTTTCCTGTATTTGGTTAAATATTTACAATACTGAAAAAAGTTTCAAACGAAAACTACACAACGTCATCGGGTCTACTTTTTGCCATGTATCTGTTTGTTCTTCGACGAGCCACTTTTGAGAAAATCGATAACATTTTATTTTAGATTCATGTACAGTGGTGTTACCTGTATTGAACAAATATGAACCACAGTTAACACCGTAAAGTTGACCGGTGGAACACCAGTTTCAGGAATTCAGCTTACATTTGAAGGTTTGTGTAGCTTCAATCGTAAAAACGCTTCCAAAATTAATGTACTGCCCCTTACAATAGCATTAGATAGGATTCGAATAACTGTAAGGATAAAATTAGGTAAGATAAGATGGGCGGAGCATGTGGTATGTACGGTTGGAAGAGATTAAAAATACGTACAAAATTTTGGTTGGGAAGCTTGACATGAAGAGGCTTCTGTAAAACCTAAGCATAGACGGTAGGGTAATGTTAAAATGGATTTGGAGAACACAAAAATATAATTAGAATCTTTAGAGAGAACATTCCAATGTGTTATGTAAGTATATAATAAAAATAGGTCAAAAACTGTCTTTGTTTGTTACTATATAGAAAAGAGTGAGTTTCATGAAGGGTGGGGGAAATGATTCCGAAGTTGTAATTAGTAAATATAAGATGGAAAGCTGCCAACCAATCAAAAGATTGGAGGATAAGAAGAAGATGGCTGTGACAGTATATCATATTTACACAGGTATACAGAAGTTGTATTCAAAGATAAGTGCCCGGTACGGGCCGATCAAAGTTCATTTGTGATACATACACAATGTTTTAAAACTTGCTGGAAGTTTTAAGAAAATCGTAGAACTTTGCGTATGATATGTGCATAATTTGTTTAGATCAGTTACCTAATTACTTAAACTGCTGCCATATCCATATTGAGAAACATACGATAAGTTACCCCTTTCGCTAAGCGATTAAAACGTAAGGGAATTGTAATCAATACGCCACTCATTTTGAACCACATAGAGGAGAGCTCCGGCCGTTTTCCGCGGGCTAATTGCATGGTAACCTAAAGAATAGGTGGCTGTTTTGGCCGGGAAGAGAAAAATGCCTAACCACGCTGAGAACCGAACTCCAGTGACAGAACTGTTCGGACTCATGCAGGAAATGCGTAGTCGCATTTTTTGTGGTTTCGACTGCCACAATTCATCTTCTGTAAATCATTGCGCTTCATATTTGGGGAATGAGAGCCTCAAATCTTATTCTTCCCCTTCTTGCTCAGAACTATCCCAACGTTTCATCTTCTGCGTGTCGCAGCTTAAGTGGAATCTGATGAGGATAATAAAACTTAAATCGTTGTAGTAAAGTAGTAACTGTATATACCACGAGAGTTGACATTATAAGATTGCATCGCGCCCGCCACAGTGTAAAGTACAGGACCGTTCTAACCGGCAGTCCAGCCGAGCATCTGCCCGAGGCGCCAACCCGTAATGGGCACCGAGACGTCAGTGGAATAATCGGAAATACGGTTCTGGTGAACTCAGGTTTTCTACACGCAAAGGAACTACTCCCAAAATTATCCGCAATTTGGGTACGCGCCCTCAAAAATATTCGCTAGCGCTTATTTTAGGCTTAAAATGTTTGAAGAATATCACTTTGAAGGGCACCAAATTATTAGACTGCCCGGGGCACCTACGTGTCTCGGGCCGTCCCTGGTTATGTATATCATATAATTTTCACAGTAAAGCACGAATATGCTCCAAAACAGCATTAACCGTTTGTCTGAAGTATGCAACTGAATATTAATGTATTAATTGAACTACTTCTGATATATGGTACACAGAGTGGAACTGGGACAGGCTTCTAGCAGAGTACTTCCATTTTCCCTCATCAGTAACATTTCAGTAGTATTTCGTACCCAATTTCTTCTTAAAACTACTGTTATCACGACAAGCGAGCGAAACCATGGAACCATCAAAAACGACAGTGGACCTTCGAAAATCGTGATCGCTGTTTAGAAAAGCAATTTAGCTTTCGGGTTTCAAACCATTATTCATCAGCCCATCTAGCAGATTACTGTAGGGGAGACGCTCTAGACGGAGAGTCCATGGGTATCGAATTAAAATTTCGAAATACTCGTAGTTAATTTCTGTCCTTTTGAGGTCTTCGATCGCTTTCTGTAGTCTTAAAAAATGTGGGAAAGGTGTCTTAAAAGGTGTTACAACGCCTTCCTTCTTAATCCTTACCTACTCGCCATTCATGATCATCTGGATGTTCAAAATCAATAGCTGCTTCTTTCGGTCCGCTTGCATTTATTTGGTTCGGTTCAACCACCCAACAGGGGACAGAACAATTGTAGGACCTAGGCGTAGATGGGAGAAAATAAAATTGATCTTGTGGAAGCTGGGCAGAAGGATGTGGACTGTATCATGTGGTTTACGATAGGCACAAGTGGAGAGTTCCCTGATTACCGTGGTCAGAAGAACTGTTAGCTTCTCAAGGAGTTGGGCCTGTACGTTTTATATTTTCGCGCGCTTCACACTGGCAGAAACAGGCGCGCCCATGTCGGGCAGCCGCCTAGGTATGTAGAGGATGAAGTCATTTCGATTGCTCACAGTTGATTAAGCACGAGCTACACTGGCCAAACAGCTCTATCGTAGACTAGTGTTAGTTTACTGCAGGCTTAATGCCGTACTCAAAATCATAGCACTGTATTTTGTACCCCGTTTTGTACATAACAATAGTAAGTGTTCCCAGAATATCCTGGTAGGATCGTCTGTTCTAAATACTTGCATGAACCCTCTTGACCATGTTTCGAGGAACAGTAGACATAATATAGACTAGAGTGATGTATTAAGGCAAGGTATTATGAATGGATCATTCTGTATCATGCAGATCCGTATGTCATGTATACAGTGTGATCTGGTTGTTGCTAGGGGTGGAGTTACTGTGAAGTTAATGAAGCTTAAGCCCCTCATTTGTACGGGCTCATTCCAAGGCCCTGGGGTCTCTAGATATTCCCTTTCTCACCTAATTTTGTATCCTTTTCTTAAAGGGGGCCCCAACAATTGTATATGATTCAGGCTCCACAAAACCTGGATCCGCCTCTGATTGTTGCGTACACTTTATTATGGTCTTTATTCACATACAACATTTTTGCAAAATTCATTATACACGTAGTTTTGAAAAATGCAACATTTCAGCTCTTACAGGCCTGATAAGTGAAAGGACTTCTTTCGAATGCTCCCAATTTCCGGAAGGTAAAGGCAGAGTTATCCCTGTTCACGCCATAAAGGCATATGGGGCAGTGAAGGTGAGCTCCTCCCAGTCTGATCCTCTGCACTAGGTAGAGGTGAGTAGTTAGCATGTCTTCATTTCATTATTCCCAGGCTTCGTCCCTAATCATTCTCACACGAAGAGCGCGAAGATGGGCCAATGTACTCGTATGTAGCACTGGGGAATGATAAAGTCGGCTCCTTGAAGAAGAATAAGAACAAAAAGAAACAGGGACTAGTGGAAGACACAGCGTTTATTATTACGCAGGTAAACAGATAATTTACTGCCCTGAATTTTCCCAGGCTATGCCCGCTCGTCCTTCTGGTAAAAATAGGCTGGAGTCAAGGCAGAGCATTGAGAAGTGAAGGTGGTAAGGTGTTGTAAAGTAGATTATTGTAATATGCGACAGAAAGAAGAAGTGGAACATTTGGGCTAAATGTTGTGTTTGGAGGGCTGCACTATGCTGAAATTTTGATAACGTGGGGGAGCTGCGTTTGGGCGGGAATTTTGGAGTTAGTGTTGGGAGCCTTGCATAAGAAGAACGCTTTACATCGTGGATTGTGGGTGCCAATACAGCATTTGCTGTAACGAAAAAGGCGGAAAAGCACTGTGGTGGCCAGTCGCAAGACCCATCGGAACCAATAGTCGGGAATTCCAATGTGTGCAATTTTTCGGCAGTCCGTATTCGTGCAGTTGTTTTGTTTTTACAACGTACGGTTGTTTTGCGTAGCTTTTTTTTCTTCTTCTTCTAGATGAGGAAGTAATAAAAGGTTTTAAATTATACAGAGTGCATAGCATACAGCAAAACGCGCTCATAGCTGCCTTGTTCTTCTGTACTCAGTCCCGCTGTAATTACAAATTGTGAAATATTGTTTGTTGACGTTTTTTTCTGGTGCATCTTCTTTTTCTTCGGGGTATCGACTCTCCAGCTTTGGGAATTGGCTCACGAGCCCACTGTGGCCTGTAACTCTGTGGAAGTGAAATCTTCAAACTTCTCTTCCAAATATTTTTTTGTGGGAGTGGTGTGTAAAGATTTTTGAGGGGCATTATGTTGGTAATCCGTGTTGTCTGTCCGGCAAATGCTTCATGGTTAGTACTGGATTACGTATTCCTATTTATTTGCATTACGTTCTTACTAATATGCCGTAAAGGATGGTTATTTTAAGGATCTGGAGCGATACTATTTATGATGGGGCGTATTGTCCTAATTACTGAAATTGGCAAATTTTAATTTCAAACACTGTGATCGCTAGACCCTTAAAGCTATTCTTATTAATGACATTCCCATCTGTAGATGAAAACTTTAGAAAACTTACTTGGCTTACTAGATTTCCCTTTCTATGTACATTTTTTATGGCACCACAACCCCTAGTGGGCCAGGGCCTCTTCCATTTTCGAGGCTTCACAATTACACTCAGACACACCACGCTCGGTAGTACCCCTCTGGACGAGCAATCATCCCGTCACACAAATTTCTGTCTCACAACACACACCAATCACAAGTGAACATTTTTTTATAAGTCACTGCAAACTTATAGTTTCTTTAATGGTACTGGTTTGGATAAAGTCTGTTGTTATCTTGAGGCCTTTATTTTGAAATATCTGTAATGTATTGCTGCCAGTCTTGGCGGCATACGCCCAGGCAGGGGAAGCTTATGTCAGTATAGATCGGAGAAGGGATTCATACATGTTGCCTAATTCATGCCAGTGGTGGAGGATTTGTTTAACGAAGGATGAATATGCCTCAGTCCGAGCTTTTCTTTACGTAGAAGGCAGGAAATGAGTGTCTTGTGAATGAGGTTTGAATCGAAGGCTAACCCACAGTATTATGTTTGGTACAGTGTGTGTACAATAACAATTTTATGTGGCTGAATATCACGACGGTAATCTTTTAGAAAATAATATAATATTGGATTTGTTACTACTAATGCTAATTCTGCGAACCAGGGTTACAAGAGACCTGTTGCTTTATTTAGTTTAGCAGTCACCATCGGGTAGGCACGGTGTGTGTGTGTGTGTGTGTGTGTTTTGATTATTACTGCCTGAAGTTCATCTAAAAGTTTCATAAAGATTCACCGTTGTCTAACAGAAAACAGCATGCATTACAAAGACTAAACAATTAATGATTTTTAATGCTGTTTGGGAAAGTAAGCGTCCGTTCTGTGAGAATAGTATGAAATGCACAAGTACACTCTCCGGGCAAAGTGCCCAGTTTTTGAATGCAAAGTCAGATGGTACATATACTTGACGAAGTGATTTCATGAGGCTGTGTGTAGAGCGAGTACCGGTGACGCCAGGACAACGCGAGTAGGCCTCCTTGGTTACTGACAGAAACACAACAAGGCATTTTGTTGTTGCAGGTCGCCAGAGGTCAGTACCTGGTCACGCGATGGAAAGCCTCACTCAGGTAAGATATGGAATGTGGTTTCTGTCGCAATTTCCGTATGTGGATCGCACAACCTACATACCAAGTTTGAATTAACTAGCGAGACACACGAGCATGTACTACTGTGGACGAGTCTAACATTCATAACAGACTCAGAACAAGATAGTAACCATGACTAAAATACCAAAATGTTGGCCAGGGTGAAGCACATTCGGACCGCGACTTTCAGATATTTCTCCTTATTTATTGCAAAATCCTTGACAAGCTATCAGTCGCTTATCTACGTAACAAATTTTATGTAACCTGAAGGTTCATAACCTAACCAGAGTCAGCTGAGTGATGTTCAACACAACTTAATATACAGGACATTATAAGCAACAGTATGATGCCGGCTGAGGTAACTTACATTATGTATTGCCTACCTTGTGGCTGAGGCTTTTAAACTGTTAGCGCCAGGTATTCTTAGACATATGTGTTTCGACGTTGATAGATGCTTCACCTTCATTGCTTGGGTATGGTACCTTGTGTACATGTGTGTAGCATATTATTACTGTTACTTTGCTGTACACAATGGTTAATGGTTTGTCATCATATAAGACCATTTTTCCACGAGTTTCTAAAAAATATTATACATAAGCCTACAGCTCCATCAATTGCCCGCCCGCCTACAGAACATCTGCACACAGCATATTAAAGAAATGAAGAACTGTAAGGAAAATTACGACAAGTAAGTTCGGCAGGATCTGCATTGGAACGGTTATATAATAAAAGAGGCTCCACTTAGACACAGTTTGATTCTCTGAGTGTACGTCATTTAGGCTAAATGTTCAGACAAGTAGTCCGTGTCATACACATGTAGTGTACAATAGAGCTTTGTCCAACTGCGTCTTTTTTCCTTATATTGTAGATTCGCAAAACGGGACGCCGTCCATCAAAAGCTGACGGCACAAAAGACACAAGTAAGGATAACGTTAACCTGGCAGAAGTTGTGACGTTACAAAGCATGTAAACAAATTTGAATTGCGATGTACATGAAACTTTAAAGACTTAATTAACCCGAATTACATACAAAGATTCATGCTAAGCTAACTTTCTTGACGTAGGCGACACAACATTTTTTTTGGTAAAGAAAAACCTTTTTTTTAATAAATAGCTACGGGTTTCAGCTTTTATACCAAAGCCATTATCAAGCTAAACTACTATAAAAGCGTTTTAAGCAAAAGCCTGATATCGCACCATGGTCTCAAAACTTACATTATATATATATATATATATATATTATTTCTAGTTTAGCTTTGCAGCTATTGTATATTGTGCGTATTACATGCCACTGTACGTACGTATTAGTTAACATTACATAACCTTTATAAAATTGTACAAAATCCTTTTTTCTTGAACTTTAGAAAACTTACTTGGCTTACTAGATTTCCCTTTCTATGTACATTTTTTATGGCACCACAACCCCTAGTGGGCCAGGGCCTCTTCCATTTTCGAGGCTTCACAATTACACTCAGACACACCACGCTCGGTAGTACCCCTCTGGACGAGCAATCATCCCGTCACACAAATTTCTGTCTCACAACACACACCAATCACAAGTGAACATTTTATTATAAGTCACTGCAAACTTATAGTTTCTTTAATAATACTGGTTTGGATAAAGTCTGTTGTTATCTCCTCTGTGTTCATTCCTGCTATGTAATTTCTTTTGATATGTAAGTAGAACTACATTATTTGCTTTGATCTTCAGCTTTGTCCCATATAACGTGTGTCCGTGCAAGACAAATACTTGATTTAGTTAGGCCGATTCTTCGTGTGCGGAGAACAACCTTACCACTATATCACTCTAAACGAGAGTATCTCGTAGAATATTAAAGTAAGGTTGACCTATGTAAAGTAAGAAGCAGTACGGGAAACGCAACACAGCCGGGGAAGAAATAATAATAACTCATGCCGTTTGAAATTGTACTTGCTATGAACGTGAACTATATAGGAAGAAAGGTAATTCTGGCATCGAAATTTAAAATACATAACGAGTTTTCGAGAATACATCACTTGGACCGGTCTCGATATTTTATAAACCTTCGCACAACAAAGAGAAGTAATTTGTAAGTAATTAATGTAATACCTATAATTGGCATGTTTTATTCTATTTTACGTAATTTAATTTTACATTCTTACGTTTTATTCTATTCTTAAAATTTTATTAAATTTCAACGATTAATTGTATAATTTTATATGGTCTTCCTCAATGTGCTTTTTAAATATTAAGAGCCTGGATGTGTTACCTAATTTAGGTCGAAACATATAGTTGCACAATTAGACAATAGACTTAATTGTCTAATATAGATAGTTGTGTTGAGACTGATATTGATTTTACCTATGTAAATTTGACTGACATACTCTATAATCAATCATGTACTATTTGTAGGCACTTAGGAATTTCTCTGTCGGTTTCGTCTGTACAAGTTTGACGTCTGAAAGTTACTGGTTGTGTTTATGAATGCAGACTTTAAGTGGTGTGTCGGACTAGTGCTGTAATTTGTTTCATGTTGCACCAATATGTCAAAGTATTGACACCAACCGTAAACTTACCATTGATTTTGCTTGCCATTTTTGGTTTCTCTATGTACATAGACCTATATAATGTTTCTTTTACTGTATTCGGAAGATTACTTCTTTGTGGTATGCAGCATAATCATAATGTTATCGATCAGCCCTATAACTTATCCGTTATCTAATACATATTGGGCGAATTTTTAATTATTATTACTACTTTTAAAAAGATCAGGCACACTCGTTAAACCGGGTGGCGAATTATTTTCCAGTTTGACCGATAGACGTCACACAATAATCCGAGAATATTAAATGATATATCCCATTGCATATGAATTTATCTTGACTGTCAGAGTTGTTCATGTTATTTAGGGTTTTCCCGGTGACGTTATTCTTGTTGTGTGCGGTTTCTACGCTTTATTTTTTTAAAACATTTAGGACTGTGCTTGGTTTCCTTATATATACAGGCGGACCCCCATATCAGCGGATTCAGTATCCGCCGTTTACCGCGGCCCGAAAAAAAATTGGAAAATTAAAGATATAAAAGGTTCATAAGTTTCAAAACGCGTGCCAAGCGAGAACGGGCTGTAACTTGGTGAAGTCCAGCTGCTCAAACGCACCCAGTACTTGACTCATCTTTGTCCCCGTACCCACGCTTCCCCGCAAACTTGCCACCATTCTGCTTCTAGCGTTCTCGCTGTTCGAGTTAGTTGCCGCGTTATCGCAGTGTTTGTGTTCAGAAAGCCCTTATTTACCGTAACAATGGCCCCAAAGCGTAAGAGTAGTGATACTGATAGTGCTTCTAAGCCCAAGAGAAGCCGTGATGTCCTTTCCATTATTGAGAAAGTGAAAATTCTGAATATGATTAAAATATATAACAAAAAATCGTACGCGGAGATTGCCAGGTTCTATAGCAAGAACGAATCTTCCATTCGTGAAGTGATTAAGAACAAAGAAAAAAATTCATGCTAGTTTTTCTTTTGCGCCGCAAACTGCAAAAGTTACTGCTGTAGGGCATGAAGGTGGAAAAGGCCTCAAATTTCTGCATGGAAGATATGAATAGAAAGAGGGTATCCCTCTTTATTACACTTTATTATTACTATATTTAATGTTGTAATGTCTTATTGTGCGTAGTTTATCAATTAAACTTTACCGTATAACATTCGTGTAATATACATAAATATGTTACACGAATGTCACGTTATATATAGCGTTCGGTATTATCCGCGGTTTCACGTAACCGCGGTAGGTCTTGGAACATATTACCCGTGGATATGGGGTCTGCCTGTATATATATATATATATATATATATATATATATATATATATATTTATTTATTTATTTATTTATTTATTTGTACAGGGTGTCCCAGGAGGAAGGAACAAAACTTCGGGAGAGTGTTCCTTATGTTAAAATATACCGATATAACCCAAAACACCTATATCCAAAGTTGAACGGTTACGGAGATAATGGCCAGAGAAAAG
>Ga0268261_10004553_pt1 | contig 10404 bp, 8 predicted proteins | sample TergutNc150P1_FD_190353 | JGI IMG/M metagenome (GOLD analysis project Ga0268261, IMG submission 190353) | Nasutitermes corniger P1 segment gut microbial community from laboratory colony in Florida, USA - Nc150 P1 (SPAdes) (version 2) | ecosystem: Host-associated > Arthropoda: Insects > Digestive...
TTTCTTCTTTCTCTCTGTACTTCTGTCTTGAGGTATCTAGCTGTCTGTAACACTGCTGAATCGGTGTTATGTTGGTGTGTTCTGACAACCTGTATTAGTGGGTCTTCCTTCCTGTCTACATATTCCACGAGTTTTGTAATTTCTACTGCATGGGCTGCTTCTAACTGCATCAAGCCCCTTCCTCCCTGTTTTCTGGGAACATACAAGCGATCTACATCTGCCTTTGGGTGATGCTGTCCATGAATGGTTATTATTATTATTATTATTATTATTATTATTATTATTATTATTATTATTATTATTATTATTATTATTATTATTATTATTATTGACTGATCGACATGACATCGAGCCTACTGTTCAGGCAATAAGGCAAGCACTATTATAGAATATATCGCATTATATCGTTCCTTCCAATGAAGGACCAAACCCAAAGAACAAACCACTTAAAGGCACCGAACCTATCCCGTACTAACACTTGTGTTGTGTACTGTGGACGCTGTCCTTCCATGACTGGTAAATGGGTTGGTTTCGTCTGTTTGCTGAAGGAACATGTTCCATTTGAAGTGATGTCATACCATTCAGTAACTGACCAACAGGATTTCCAAACATCAAGGTCCGCTCAAGATATCAGCGGCCTAAGAAAGAACGTAGTTTAAGTTGTTCCCTGTGAAAGATCTATCCATCTTCTATCTTTCCGGTCTTGTAACAGCTGTCGCCGTCTTCCGGAACCCAAACACCATTCCTTTCTGTTTAACCACTGATCTGCTTCTAAACCCTATGAAAGATGACGAATAAATAAGGTTTCCTACGTCATAACAATTAAACGATACGTCATTACATCGTCAAAACTGGCTCATTTGTTCCAATACACTAGCATTTTTCAACATAATCCTCGAGCACACTGACATATTCGTCCCAACTTCAAAGCAGCACAAGACCCTCGCGGTAGAAATCGGGTTCTTGCATTCGCAACCATTCAGGAATGGCGATTTCCAGTTCATTACTGAGCAGTCCGCGACATCCCAAGCGCTACTTCTGTGGGCCAAATATATGATTACGTTCTTCTACTACAAGTGCTAACAGCAATGAGTAGGAGGGATATCTCGTGGGGGGAAATGCGGCCTTTGTGGAGGGCTGACAACTTTACCACCTTCATGTGCCGAATGCATAGAAACTCTTGGAGCCTCAAACATCCTGGAGCCCTAAGGACCTGTCGAGGCCTGTCCAGGAAAAGCTTTACATATCTGTACCGCAAGTACCAGCTGCATTAACACAGCAGCAATCTCACGTACTGAACAGCCTTGCATATTCAATCACAGACTCATCCCAGAGTTTCTTCAGGAAGCGACCTGCAGCTAAAGAGTCGTTCTTCACCTTTCGGAAGTCCGTTGGCTGGGTAAGGGGAACTGCCTCGGAGATTTGACGAGCTTCACCACAAAATTAGCCTGTGTTTTGGTCAACGTGATAGCAGTCGCGCCGATGTAGCTGAAAAGTTTCTTTCAATAATATTACAGGCTTGTTTGCCGACGCTGTGGCGTGCCTTCAACCAGACAGCAAAACGATGGCCGAAAAGAGCTGGCGCAGGATTTTAATACGAGAGAGAAACTGAAACATGAACAATAAACTGAAATCATGGATTTACAGTGCTGTGTTGCTTAACATTTAGGTGTGCGAAGTGGCGCTGTGTAGTCCGGCGAGCAGTATTCTTCTTGCGCTGCTTAACCCTCGAAGAGGTGACCAATAGGTTGTCCCAAAACGTCGGTAAACCACTACCAACATACGCTGAGTAACATCCCAGAAGAGCGAAAACCATAAAGTCACCACGTTTCTTCGCAACGTCGGGCGCTACACGCCGAAAAACGCAGCGTCACACCCGAAAAGACGCGAAACGACACACAGCTTTTTCACATCTTCCTGGTTTCGAGGCATTTGTTAACCAACACACAGCATCAGAGCGTGATATGAAATGCTGCAAACAGCTGGTGATTCGACCTGACAAGATGACGTCTGTGTGCAATAATTCTCCAAAATTTCGAGATCCTTTTCACCTCACAAATAACCCGTGCATCAATATGCTCCGGGATTATGTTGAAAGAGCAAGACAGTTCAGTGCAATGTGAAACTTACATTTAACATTACACGGTGACTCATGCAACGTTTACGACCTCGCTGAGTGGGCATCCTTCGTAACAATCAACATTCCGGAAACCTCCGAAACATTCTGCCCTTCGTTATAGAACGCAGTCTCGTGTGCAGCGTGTCAAACGACCTTCATTACTCCGCCAAATTTTATGTTCAATACTATCCCTCAGCGCTAAACTTCTGTTCTGTAAAATTACTATCTTATAAAACATGCCAATAAAATACGTAATCGACATTATTCTTAAACTATGTTCATTCTGGAAATATGGCAACTTTGCACTGTACGTCTCAACCGTAACTTCGACACCTTCCTACAGATCCAATCCGAGCTGGATCACTCGGCCTCGCTGGCCTTCTAAGCACCGATAGTGTGTTGGCCAGCATTTCGGTATGTTGGAACTTGATCAAACGATAGTCTTCATGCCGCGTGCCTTTACTGCGGTCCTGTCCCGCTGACACAGATGCAGATGCTGACCGCGCGTGGCCCTTCACCTGGTCTCTGTGGACCCGCACTTTGCACTACGAGGGTGTTCTGAAAAGTTCTCGGCCTAACAATGAAAAACCGAATGTATAATTTCAAAATTATTTTTATTTCTCAACATAATCTCCCTTAAGGTTAATACATTCATTCCAGCGATGCTCCAGCGCCATTATCCCGTTCCTGTAGTGGTTCTTCGTAAGATCTGCAAAATACCCCTCTACAGCTGCAATCGCCTCTTGATTCGAAAAAAACGCTGACCAGCGAGGAAGAGTTTGAGTTTTGGGAAGAGACAGAAGTCAGAAGGAGCCAAATCTGGGGAACAGAGTGGATGTTCCAACAATTCATAGTGCAGATCCCTCAATTTTCTCATTGCCAAAACACTTTTGTGGGCAGGTGCAATGTCCTGATGAAAGATGATTTTTTTCTTTTGCAAACCGGGTCTTTTCCCACGAATTTTTCGTCTAGTCTGGTTAAAAGATTGGAATAATATTCCCCGGTTATTGTTTTACCCTTTTCAAGATAATCAATAAACAAAATGCCGTCAGCATCCCATAACACCGATGCCATGACCTTTCCTGCTGATGGAACCGATCTCGTCTTCGGCGCTGAACAACTGGCTTCTGTCCACTGTTTTGACTGCTGTTTGGATTCTGGTGTGTAATGGTGAATCCAAGTCTCATCCATAGTAATAAATCGACGCACAATATCAGTTTTATTTTTGTTAAAACGCTCCAAGCACTGTACAGAGATTTTCATACGAGTGCGTTTTTGATCTGCTGTGAGCAAGCGCTGCACCCATCTTGTGCAAAGCTATTTTATAGCCAATTCTTCATGCAAAATATATCCTACACGTTCTTTTGAAATGCCTATAGTCTCAGCAATTTCACGCACTTTCATCCGTCGGTCATCCAATACCATATCGTGCACTTGTTCAATGATTTCCGGTGGCGTTGCACTTTTTGGACGTCCTTCATGTGGATCATCTTCAAGGCTGGTACGGCCACGTTTAAACTCGGCAGCCCATTTCTTAATTGTTGAAAACGAAGGAGAAGAGTCCCCATAAACTTTTATGAACTTGGAATGAATTTCATTTGGTGTTAAACCTTCTTTTACAAAGAATTTTATAACCGCTCGATACTCAATTTTATCCATTTTAAGGGATACAGACAACACTCCTGCTTCAGACAGCTGTATAAAACAAACTACTTGATAGAATGACTTTCAATTTCACATGGTTGCTTATGACAATGTACCAACGTAGGAAAAAAAATTGCCGGTAGTGTTGCCATCTATAGTCGAGGCAGAGAAATTTTCAGACCACCCACGTACAAACACTTTTCCACGCTAATGTGTCACGCTGTAGACTGCAGAGACCTTCATATAAACACTATTGAAGCCATTAACTACCGTACAGATGGCCGTAACATGACGACCGTCGGAATATTCACGCGACACCCCACCACCACAATTTTGTAACACTAACCAGAGATTTGAAACGGGTAACCCGGTAAAAATGCGAACAGGCAACATGGACGGCCAAGCGAACCTTCGTTTCCTGAATTCTCAAAGCAAACGCAACGGTACCTCGTCTGAGTGCTGCTATTCCGTCTGTCCTGGTGCGAGCGGCGTCTAGATGAAGTGACCAGTGCAGCTCTTTCCACCACAAATCACAAGTGGGCTGGCCTGTAATTGACCCCAAGTCTCCGCAGTGAGAGGCCGGCGACCAACTGCCTGAGCCATGGCACGTCATTTGACAATGATATAAGGAATATTCATCGAAATGTATACAAAATGTACATTTACAATGCAATTAAACAGCAGGCAGTATTGGCAATTGTGAAATACAACTGAATTCGTACGATAAATTTTAGGCAGTAAGGCCATGCTTCTTCTTCTTCTTTTACTGGCGTTACAACCCACTGTGGGTTTTAGCCTTCTCAGTGATTTTCTTCCCTTCTGCCCTTTCTTCACATTGCTTTCTCCACCGTCTTACTCCCATTATTTGCAAATCTTCTTCAGTGCCTGCAATCCATCTCTTCCGTGGTCTCCCTCTAGTTCTCGTACCTATAGGTTTCCAATGTAATATTCTCTTAGGTGTTCTCTTATCATCCATCCGCATCACGTGACCGAGCCAAGCTATTCTTCTACTTTTTATAAATCTTACTATATCTGCGTTTCCTATTAGTTCGTTTAGTTCATAATTCATTCTGATTCTCCCGGATCCATCTTCATTTTGCACTGGGCCAAAGATTTTTTCAATATTCTACGCTCAAATATTCTGAGATGTTGTTAGTCTCGATTTGTTAACGTCCAAGCCTCACATCCGTAGGTCACTACAGGTCTTATTAAACTTGTATATATTTTTAACTTTGAGCTTCTGTTTAATGCTCTTGATTTCATTAATATCCCATATGAGTAAGACCATACAAGGCAAACTATTACTCACAGACGCAATGAGAACACACACACAGATAACACGCGCGCAAGCAGTGTTTCGACATACACCAATGCGCGACTCCAGAGTCAACCAAACACGGCCAAGAATGTTCAATTACGTAACTCAACAGTTTCTCTGACTTGCGGAATCTTGCAGATAATTGCTAGCGACAGTGCTGTTACGTTATCAAACAATCCACTCAGGAAGTTCCCACAGGTTGTAACTTGCTGTGGGATGACGAGACGTAACAGTATTACACGAAATGCCCATCTGCACCAGTAACACGGCCGCCTTTCTCGGCAGGGCTCTAACGGTCCCCCACCCCATGCAATTACCCACGTGCCCCCACAATTCTTGCGGCGCAGTTGGCTGAGGCACTGCGCTGCAAGTCGGAAGGTTGCAGGTTCGATTCCCGATGGTGTCATTGGAATTTTCCATTGACATAATCCTTCCGGCCGCACTATGGCCCTGGGGTTGACTCAGCCTCTAACAGAAATGAGTACCAGGAATATTTCTTGGGCGTAAAGGCGGCCGGTGCGTAGGGGTGACAACCTTACCATCTTCATGTGCCGATTGTCTTGAAATCCGGGAGCCTCAACCTCCTAGAACCCTCAGGGCCTGTCCAGGCCTGTAATGGGATTGCTTTACCTTTACCCCACAATTCTTACCGATTACTGCGGATGGCAACTTTGTCTGGTGGAATGGCATCCGAATATTTTGACAGACACGCAGCTACTAATTAGCTACGGCTAATACTTACACCGACGCAGCGAACCAAGAAAAGCACATCGGTACAATATACTTTAACATTTAAGGTTTGTAAGTCCGTGCATCATCGTGCAATTCAAATAAATCACCAACCAGATGCAACAATTTTCCAGTTTATTATCCTGACGTTTATTTACAGCTCAACAGGTTTCGGGCGTCCTCCCGCCCATCATCAGGAGCTCAATGAATGCAGCAGCAGCCTCTGGTTTTACCTTCGTATCGTGGTAATAGCACGGCTATCACCACGATACGAAGGTAAAACCAGAGGCCGCCACTGCAGTCATTGAGCTCCTGATGATGGGAGGGAAAGCGCCCGAAACATGTTGAGCTGTAAACAAACGTCAAGATAATAAACTGAAAAACTGTTGCATCAGGTTGGTGATTTATTTGAATTGTACGATGATGCATGGACTTAAAAACCTTAAATTTTACATTTAAATTTTAGCACACCTGTATGTAAAATGTGAATAATACATGAAATAAAAAGGTAGCACTATGAAATAAACGGCATTTTGAAGAGAAAAACGGAGAGTGTGCAGCATGTTTAAAATACTCAGTACTTATAGTTGCTGAAAAAAATATATAAAACGCAACATCTGGAGGGTAGCGGTACGCCCGTCCTATATATAGGATGCACGGTTCTTAAAGGTTAATACAGAGTTGGGTCACCATGTGCCTGTAATACAGCCTGTGTTCTTCTTGGAATAGACTCACATAAGTTCTGAACAGTCTCCAGTGTAATAATGTGCCGCTTTTCAAGAAGAACATCTTCTAGTTGCTTGACAGATGATGGAGAAGGGAATCTGCTCCTCACCTTATTCTCCAAAACTGACCACGGTGGTTCGAATACATTCCAAGTCTGGCAATTGTGCTGGCCAGGGAAGATGTTGAAGTGCATCTGAACACTTCTGGCTATGAGTATGGGCGAACTGCCATCTTGAAAAAATGCATCATTGTTAGTAAACATCCGGACCACAGGATGCACCTGGTTACCTAAAATGTCCATTCAGTCACTGGCAGTAATTCGACTATGCAGAGTGATTAGAGGACCAGCAGAATACCAAGATATTGCTGCCCAAACCACCACAGATCTGCCTCCATGTTTCACAACTGGAATCAGGCATTCAGGATTATAGGCTTTCATGGGCGTTCAGCTTGATGTTGGAAACAACGTGAAGGACGACTCGTCTTACCATATTACATATTTCCAATCATCAGACATTCAGATTTTATCACCACACCATCTTTTTTGCCTTTTAGCGTTGTTTTCTGTAATCAGAAATTTAGCACCTGCAGCTCTATCGTGTACGTTGGGTTTGTGAAGTTCTCGTCGGACTGTTTTTGTGGAATCGGGGTCTTCAGGACGGGTATTGAGTTCTGCTGTCACCTTTGCTGCAGCAGTTCTATTACTTATAGACACAATCCTCTTCAAAGTAGTTCTGGTTTTCAGCCACCGTTCCTCTCAGCTGATGAAGTCTTCCCATGATCTGTGTATGCCGTCACAACCTTGGGACTGCTGCTCTGGATACAGCTAATGAAATGGCCGTTTTGGTTACAGATGTTGCAGCTAAACGTGCACCAACAATCTGTTCTCTTTAAAAATCTGACAAGTCTCCCATTTTGCAGTATTTCCATACGAACTGTTCAAGTAAAGTAAAGTTCGCCCCAAAACAGGCCACGAAGGCCGAAAAGGGGGAGTGGAGGTATAGCCATACTCTTTCCGTAACCTCGGCGCTAAATGAGGGTGGGTGGTCAACGCCATGCCCCCGCCGCTTTACCCCCAGGAAAGACCAGGTGGGCCCCAGGGCCGGTCTGGACAGGTGCGGAAAATCTTGACCCCACCGGGATTCGATCCCCGGACCGTCCAGCCCGTAGCGAGTCGCTATACCGACTGAGCTATCCCGGCCCACCCATACGAACTGTTATTCAACACAATCTGTAATGCACTGACAGTGGCACTACACAGCATAAACCAAAAGAATAACGAAAGATGGCCTACTCACAACTAATGTTCTTTCAGTGCAGCCAGCACCAACAGTTTTATTCCTATACTGTCTACTATTTTGTCCAACCCGCTGTAGGTTTGAGCTTATTTTACCAATGTGTCTTTGTCGGTTCACTACGTAAGTGTAATTAGTCCTTTAGGCAATTTTAAAAACGGCAGTTGCAAGAGAGGATTCGAACTGCACTCACTCTACCGCAACAATCGCACATCGCTTAAGCAGCCACAGACATCGTACATACCGGTAACAGAACGAACGGGATAAACTCGATATATTCTGGTGTTCTCCATTTGGTCCGCGGTGCGAAAGTGTGGGGGGGGGGGACGAGGGAACTACACAGAGCAGGTCCGTTGCTCTGGTAATCCATTTATCTAGTTATAATACCACTGCTGATAAAGTAAACATGTGGACATATCGCACTGCTTCTATAGCGGACAGATCTCGTTCAGCTGTCCATCCTTGTCACTTCACAGCAGCGACAGTAACACAAAGCAACCGCTGTTAATTACTGATAATTTACGTATTTATATGAATTCCCCGACATATGTTTATCAGCTGGCGGTCCACACGCAATGCACGGTACTGTTTACGGTACAACTGAACACCAACTTGTTACACAAAACATTTGTTTGTTAATTAATCCTCCGACATGTTGCGGCCTTAACTGCCGGCCATCTTCAAGTAGCTTTGTTTATCACGTGACAACAGATATCTGATTCCAGGGCTTACTGCATTTGAAGAAAGGCTGAAGCGTCGAAGTTACACAAACAGCTAATTACAGTAAACATACACTGTATCTTAACTGCGCTTTATCCACAAGCTTATTTTAAGAATTGTGATAATCTTTATAATAACAATAAAAATAATTTTAATCAAACGTAGAATTTCTAACATGTAAGTTGTAACATCAGCCGCACATGCTACAGACAGCTCCCTGAAGACGGTCAACAGTTAAGGCCGAAACGTGTGGCAGCATTAGCAATACGTTGATGTTAAACTGTACATATGTACCACAGCTGCACGGACAAGTACCGCATTACATTAGAAGCACTGCAGCTGCAGTAGCACAGCTTCACTGTCAATATGAACAGGAGGACACTGACAGTCGGTTTGACAATGACAGTCCGCTCTGTTGATAAAGTGACAACGAACTTAAATTACGACGATAAACAACGCACCTTTCAATAACGGTACAGAGCTGCGGGCGTACTATAGCGGTGACGACTGCCAGCACTTGGCGCACGACGCCGTCGAGTTTACTCGAACTCCGCTGATTGTACAGTTGGCATCCGAGACACCACGATGTGAACGGACGTGTCCGATACCCTCGGAACGTCGTAGTGTCTGGCCAGTGTGACCGATCAGACAAATGTTATCAAGACCTCACCCCCTCCACGCCAAGAGAGCATACAGAGTGAGTGGAGGTATAGCTCCACCCATTCTTAGCTTCCGCACTCAATAGAGGTGGCTGACAAACTAGACTGCCCGGCGGTTTAACCCCGCAAAAAAAAAAAAACCCCGTCGGTACCCATCGAATAGGAGACTGGGTGGACCCCAGAGCCGGTCCGGGCGTTTGGAGAACAATCTCCACAATCTCTCCCCTGCTGCCGCAAATTGAACCTCGGATCGTCCACCGTAGCCTAGCCACCCCGACGGAGTTACTGGCGCTCAGTTCCTAATACTAGACGAAGGACAAGCCAGTCCAGACACCCGGCAATTCTAAGAATGTCCGGCTCTTAAGACACCGCAAGGTTCAAATGCCAGCGCTGTGCGGATTCCAGTCTTCTGAGACCTGACATTGTGTCGCTGGGTGAGTGGCAGCCGACGTTTCGAAGTATCGTGTTACCTCCAACTTCAAGAAGGAATGGAACGTGTTCCTTCAACACAACACTACGAACTTTCGAAACGTCTTGAATCGCTCACCCAACGACAAGCGTTACTGATCTGCAGCAAACCCGTTCGGACTGCAAGAACCAAGTTCGCATCGTTGGGTAGCTGGCGTGTTGAGTTTCGTGAAAAAAACATTAACACGTTTGGAATGACACCGTATATACTACGGCAGGCACGTTCTTGTCCGGCCAATGTGCTGCCTCCGTCTTCACGGCCACCGAGCAAGACGGAAGCAGCAGGTTCCTCGAAGGCGTTGACATCCCAGACGACAGATATCTTCACACTCGATACACATATCTGCCACAGAACCCACCCACGCCGCGCGATGGAAACGAAGTAAAACCGAGAACTCAACTACATAGCAATAAACACTAATCTCGGATTAATAGAGTCAAAGCGTTTAACGAACACACTATCAGCACCAGTATCATGACAGGATAACATGATGAAGAAGTATCCGATCGAGGCAATGAAAACACATACAACCAGACAGGCAATGTACTGTACCGTAATAATGAGCTGCGTTCGTGCAACCACTGCTGCAGTGGAACAGCAATATTCTGTGTGTGTGTTTGTAGCCTTAACTATCCAGCATGCAACGGGCCTGTGCCATATTGCCAGTGTGGCCTGTCCCGCTCTACCATATTTTTCCACATTATCTCACAAACGGCACGATATTC
>Ga0268261_10004554_pt1 | contig 10404 bp, 4 predicted proteins | sample TergutNc150P1_FD_190353 | JGI IMG/M metagenome (GOLD analysis project Ga0268261, IMG submission 190353) | Nasutitermes corniger P1 segment gut microbial community from laboratory colony in Florida, USA - Nc150 P1 (SPAdes) (version 2) | ecosystem: Host-associated > Arthropoda: Insects > Digestive...
CTCCGACGGTAAACCAGAGGCTGCTACTGCAGTTGTAGCTCCTGATGATGGGCATGAGGATGCCCGAAACATGTTGAGCTGTATTTAAACGACAAGTAATAAACTTGAGAAGTTGCTGCATCTTGTTTGTTTGATTCAGTTGAAAATTGCTGCCGAACTTAATACCAAACTGATACAAACATCGCGACTACTTGCTTTCTGCGCTCATTTTACGGTTTCATTATCAGTGGCACTTTACAAGTTCTTGGAACCAAATAAGGGTTTCACATTCAAAACAAAACGTCATCTTCACGATCGCAGTGATCTGACTGCTGTCGGTCCCACTAACACCGCACTGTACTGTACTTGGGTCACTCACTGGTTCCACGAGGCGGGTCTGAACACTACAGCTGTAGGAGCGGCAGGCCAAGATCTGGCGAATAAGTCAGCAGTGAGCAGCGGGCACCGCCATGCCGAAACGTCCAGGAGCGTCATTACAACAATCAGTATAATTCTTAACAATAAGGAAGAGCCAACAGGATATATAATTGTTGAGTCTTAATTAAAAGGTACGATTTAGGCTGCAGCATGGGACAGGAGAAGTTTGGCTTAATTATTGGACTTCAGTAAGATGAGAAGAACAAGTGGTGCAATTGGTAGTGGGGAAATGTAGCGTAAAGTAGCCACAGCTGTTACAGCGATGTGCAGGTACTGCGGTACAGTTACTGCATGTGATTGCAGTCCTCACTGTCACTATATCGGTGCACACTGTTACCAATATGTACGGTAGCCACAGCTGTTAACGCTGCTTCAAACAATAATGGCTTTCAATTTCACATTTTCTACGAACGTTCCCAGTCCGTTTTCGTCGTCAACCGGCTCATCTCCATCGGCCAGACCGGTAGCTACTGTAATTAATTCTTTTGAGAAAGAAATACGATTATTGCGTTCGTGTTGTTTCACTGTGCGCTGCTGTCTTGAAGACCGTAAGCCTAACGTCAAACGATGACCTGCTGTACTCTTACGCGTACTCCGACAGTCCAGCCAGTACACTGACATATACACATGCTGTCCTGATACCCAAACCGGTGTTCGTCTTCTAATCTCCATCGTTTCAGCTCTCACAGTAATTATCCTGTCCGACCCAACTACACAAGTTCCTTCAACATCCGCGCAATTAAAAGCTGTTAGTGTATTCTTGTTCAGCAGTCGGTATATCTTGTTTCCAGAGTTCACATCGTAACATGCAGGGTTGAATTTTATTAATTTATTCAATTATCCACCTACGGTTGGTCCTACTGTTCATCACCACGCCTCGCACAGCAAACACAGCTATGTACATCACTCCCCTGCCATTAGAGACTGTTCTGCTCTCTCCCACAGTTTATCATTCTACCCCACGCCTCTCCCACGTGGGCTGGCATCTTTCTGGCGTCACCTTCCCCCTTAAACAGGCACTTCCCAATATCAATAATCACGCCATTGTGTCTGTCTCTGCACCATCAAACCTTTCAAAGCTCAATGACGACTTCGGTTATTACTCAGTACAATACTGCATGAACCAACCTCGAATACAGTTGTCAAGAAATGAATAAGAAGCACTGCCTTGGTATTTGCAACTGGTCACTTCAGCATACTGTCAATTTGCACCTGGTCACTTCAGCATACTGTTAATTTGCACCTGGTCACTTCAGCATACTGTCAATTTGCACCTGGTCACTTCAGCATACTGTCAATTTGCATCTGGTCACTTCAGCATACTGTCAATTTGCACCTGGTCACTTCAGCATACTGTCAATTTGCACCTGGTCACTTCAGCATACTGTCAATTTGCACCTGGTCACTTCAGCATACTGTCAATTTGCATCTGGTCACTTCAGCATACTGTCAATTTGCACCCGGTCACTTCAGAATACTGCCAATTTGCACCTGGTCATTTCAGCATACTGCCAATTTGCACCTGGTCACTTCGGCATGCTGTCAATTTGCACCTGGTCACTTCAGCATGCTGTCAATTTGCACCTGGTCACTTCAGCATACTGTCAATTTGCACCTGGTCACTTCATCATACTGTCAATTTGCATCTGGTCACTTCAGCATACTGTCAATTTGCACCTGGTCACTTCAGCATACTGTCAATTTGCACCTGGTCATTTCAGCATACTGTCAATTTGCACCTGGTCAATTCAGGATACTGTAAATTTGCACCTGGTCACTTTAGCATACTGCCAATTTAAACAACGGTCCTTAAGGGTCCTCAAACGACACAAAAAGACATAATGTCAAACAACTCATCAGTACAACGCTGCCCCGATATCTGAAAGACAACTGCTTCGTTTGAAGGTTCCAAGGATGCGCCCACTTGTCCTTCTGATAAGATTAATGAAGATGAATACTGAGCACTGGTGGAATAAGGTTTACAGCGGAAAAACGACGTACTGAGAGTTGAGGACCAAAACTGACCTGAACTGTATTGAACGATTCACGCGCAGTGAACATTCTGTCTCGGCTATAAGCAAACACCCAGTTCATGTTTTGTATGGACAGTCGCTGTCTGTACTGAGAGCCACACACATACATTGTGAGGGCAGAATACAGATTATCTGAATGCTACATCTGGTGGTAAATATAGTAACCACTATGCTGAAAGGGTTAACTGCCTACAACAATTGTACTCTGATGCAAACCGTCGTGTTGTTTTTCTGTGTCATATACAAACGAAAATTTGCCTCCAACACAACAATTACATTCGTTCGTTTGTGTTAGAGGGGGTTACTCTTAATAACTAAATAACTGGTGTTTTGTTGCTTCCTGATGGCATCCTAGCAACTGGTAACCAAACTTCGGTGTTTATATCTGCACTTCTAATTCAATTTGAAGTCAGTAAACAGAAGGTGTTACAGACTGTTTGTGTTCAGGCGGCAGAATGCATTTACAGTTGTATGAGCCGATCAGCTGTTTGCATTTCCTCATCTCACAATTTTATACGCAAATCATTCATTACGTACTTGCGGCCGTAACGCCGCTCGGTAACCCTAAGAGCACAGTGGTAACTATATGTACCGCATTCTTCAATGTTCCCAACTCCCCTCTTCTAACAAACACACAAACACACAAACACATTTCCTGTTTCGTGATTCTCATAACAGAGAGCATTAACCGGTCGGTCTTTGTAATGGGGCTGCAGTATGTTTTCCTTGCGGTACCAAGTCCAAATATCTGCCATTATTCGTACAAACTTAAATTCTAAATACATGATTATTTAAAATAAACTTCAGCTTCAGGGTCGACCATTTCGACGGACGGACTGTCCAATGCTCGGCAGGTTCCCACATTCCCGCCGGCTGCTGCCTGCCTATTCCTCCCATCTGCACACCTTTCCCGCTATACCTTACCACTCACCAGCTAAGCAGCACCGCCGGCTGTCTCAAGCACTGTTTCTCACCATCCGAACGTCTTCAGTTCTTCACTGAGCGGTCGAAGTGTGGCAGCCTCCTAACAACGTCACGATCTGTCACAAGACTACCCTCTTCATCTGTTCTTGTACTATCGCACTTCTCCTTTTGCTAAGTACGATTACTGGCTGACAAGCCACACAACAGCGCTGGACCCAGATCGTTTATGCTCTACAAACCTAACAACACAACCAGAAACGCGGGACGCCACGCCGTACACACTTATCAACACACCGGCGCACTTTATGACATCAGATTAAATCAATTTCAGTAGCCAATAACTGTCTTCTGGTACATGACGCCGTGTAGCTGCGGAAAATTTAGTAATTCTTCGGAAAAACCTGCTGACAATGGAAGCCGCAGGTTTCTCCAAAACGTTGGTTACTTTCTGCCCGATCAGACGGCGTCACGTATCAGAAGACAGTACTCACTGTCACAGCCAAACGGTGAGCTGGGCTGTGAATTAAGCCAAGACTATGGAAAAGGGGAGGAGTCGTATCCCCATTTTGGGGGAGTGTTTGGAACATGAAGTGCTTTCCACTGTCGGCAGAAGACCACAACCGGGGTCCAATGCAACAGCGGTCTATGTGTCGCTGCAAGGCAACCATTATAACCATGCAATGACAATTGTATGGCATCACATAGCACATGATACAGCACGGCTACCATAATACATTTAGGCTCATTATTGATGTGACGTTTACTTTAAGAGAAAACTGGGAGCAGAAGGGGCGCTTTCCCCAACAATTTCCGAAAAGGTGAAGCAGTAATTTTCGTCACAAGTGTAGCGCGAAATTACGAGTTCCGTTCAGCTGGAAGGTTTCGTTGTTCAGGAAGGACGAGAGGGGCGACACTGCGGTGCCTTGTCCGGCTACTGCATCGTTGCTTCAAATGTGAAATAACGACCACGCGGATCTTTGCAAAGTGGAAACAAGGCGGCCGGCCGCGCACAGAGCACGGTGACAGCTACTGGCTCACAGTGCGCCGTAAAGTTTATCTAAGGAAAACCAAAGACAGTTTCAGCGAATCTCAACACATTCCCTCAGTCTTGTGGTCCTGTCTGCAGATGTCATGTTGCAGAACTGCCTGCTGTACAAGGGCACGGGGAAGTGCCGCACGCACGCACGCAAACACACACACACACAGCACGGCAAGCACAACTGCGGCGTCGTATGAAGTTGAGATGCATGACCAACTGTGTTAAAGCTACGAACAACGAATTTACTTACTAGAAAAACACATGTCAAAGGATTACTGAAGCTACGATCATACAGGGTGTACACTTTTGTCCGCAAACACAAGAGCCAGAGATTACAGTATAGTTTACGACGTGTTAAATGATCTATAATCAGCAGCTTGGGACGCGCTCAAAGCGGCTGACGTCGGTGTCTGAGATCATGTTAAAGTGACAGTTACGTGCTGTAAGCAGCTAAATCCGCTTCCAGCAAATCTGGATGCTGTCAGTCAGCAACACTGCAACACTGTGCCGGCGGTGTCAACTGTACATGACGAACGTAAGAAGAACAACCTCATTTAGAAAGTGGCTGTGAGCTGCAGACAGGGTACGGCGACGGTCACCCTGCACCCTGCCATGAAGGCACAGAGATACGGCTCTACTATTTCTGTAACTTTGGAGATAGAGGGTGGTGGGTGGGTGGTCAACGCCACCCCCTGGCCTAGAGACCCAGTACCCATTGTACAGGAGAGGGGGTGGACCCCACGGCAGGTCTGGAAGGGTGCGGACAATCTCGCCCCCACCGGAAAGCGATCCTCGAACGGTACAGGCCTTGTCGAGTTGCTATACCGACTGAGCTACGCCGGACCACTCCACGGCTATATACTATAAAACGAAACTGAATCACCGTGCCGAACGGAAGCAAAGTGCGTGTTGAGCGACACACAGTGCGATGTCATGCAAAACATGCAGTTGCTCGCAAGGATGTCATCCAGTGCCACTGGGGCAAACATCGAAGGAAGAACTGCCTGACCTCGAGCGTGAGGGAACTACGGTCCTTCGAAACGTCAGTAACTGCACAACATACTGGAATCTTCGGAAATGTGACTATTTTGACATAATTTGGGTCAGGCCCACATTTTGCACAAGAAACCCCGAAGAGCTACTCTCCAGTGCGCTTCAGTATTTTGTATCTGTGTATTAAAATACAAGAACGCATTCTGTGTGCCCAGTCGGACAAATTACGAGACGTCTGACATGACGACCTGCGTACTTTTATGTGGTCTTTATAATGGAGACAATGTTCTCTGCCAGGTACGAGCTGGATAAAAACACCTGTGGATCTAAAAATAACAATCGAATATAATCGACTCTGAGTCTATGCGTTCCTTGGATTATTGACCCCTGAAGATGGTACCGATAGGTTGTCCCGAAACGTCGGTAATGACTCACCAATACTAGCCGCGTAATTGCCCAGACGAGCGCAGTTCTCAACCCTCAGTCTGTTGTTACCATACAGAGGAAACATATTGGCATGATTACAAAGCGAGCTAGCCGAAAGTATTACGACATGCGGACATTTCCTAGCTTGTTTCAAAATTACACGATTAACTGCTGACTTCTCACTCCATCTGCAAGGTTTCAGCCTACCCGCTGTGATACTGAGAAGAAGAGCAACCGAAGGCGCTGTTGCTAGTGTGACGCGTGGCTACACAACGATACGGTCCACCGTCGGCTGCGGTGCGGTGCGGTGCGGGGGAGGGACTGGTCGGGCGAATGGCAGCAAGTCGCTACTCGCAGCGGCACTGTAGGTGCTGGAGGGACGGCGAACAAAGTGCCGGATGCATCTGATTTTTTTTTCTGTGGCACAAAAGCCCAACTGCGGCTTAAGCCGTCAAATTGTTACGGTTCCTACAACACTCTCACACCCTACCGGTAGGAGTCCTCTGAACGACCGATCTGCTGTCTACACAACAAACACATATGCATGTCCTCAGCAGGATTCGAACCCGCGACCCCAGCATCCAAGCCACCACAGTCCTACGCCTCAGAGCGCGCGGCCAATGGGATCGGCATTTGAGTGTAATAATCCGAACTGATTAGGCCCGAAATGGCACTGCTAATGAAGAGGAAATTGGCTGCATCAGGGTTACAGCAGAGACTGTTCGAAATTAAACCGTGTAACAACTAACTAACTAACTAACTAACTAACTAACTAACTAACTAACTAACTAACTAACTAACTAACTAACTAACTAACGTTTACAGTACAACTGTCAGCCAACTGCAGCAGCACCCAGTACCGTCCCTAAAGAGCTTCAGCAGCTGCGCTAAACAGCGCACCAACAGCCTGAATGGCGAGGTCTGCAAAGTAATCAACACCTGTTTCAACTTTAAACAAAACGGTAACTATACATACCACCTGCTTTAATATTAAAGACTCTTAATTTCGTCCCAACAAACAGACAGACAGACACACTGTGCACTGCAATCACGGCTTTAACTAGTGCATCTTGGTAATGGAGACGGACTGTTTACTGCGAGGTGGGAAGCGAATTCTTATAGCACCGCTACGTTAATTTAATTCGCAAATATAGCCTGTGTCATCACAACGCACTCTGTAGACAACTCAACCAACAATAACGCAGTCGGACGATCTGCACTTAGCGATCACCAAACACACGAACGCTCGCTCGCAGCCTCTACCAGCCCAGCCCAGCCCAGCCCAGCCCATCCCAGCCCAGTCCCATCACTCACCCTCACAATTCGCAATACCAGCACACTATCAAACAACACACTTCCTGTCGCACTCAGTTCACAGTGTTGTGCCGACAGTCCGCCGGCCGGAACAAGCATGGGAACCGATCGACAGCTAGGCGCACTGACAGACACGAAAATTGGGACTATTTTCGAAACTGGGTAACTAATAAACCGAACATCAATTTGTTGTTTTCAATAATCATGCCTTTCAGGGCTGATGTTAAATTACATAACATCAGTCCCTACCGCACAGTAAACATCAGCAGTCCGCTGTACACATCTCACCAGATACAGAGAGATGATCCGTGCACATTGTAACAATGATAAACACATTGGGTCGCCAGAATGAAGAGTTTTACTATTCAAACAGCTGGTGCATAGAGTTATCACAGGGCTTTAAACCCCATAAAGCCCATTCGTTACTATATGTACCACCAGGTTAAACACAACAATTCTACGTTCTGCCCACACAGTGTATTTATATGTTTTGTATGGATCTCAAAACAAAAAACGATTATTTCCCTATACAACATTAACTGACTGGTTTTTATAAGACACAGTGTGTTTACTGCGCGGTACGGACTGGGTCTTTAAATACAGTTCAAGTAACATTTAGTTTTAAAGAGTCAAAGAAAGAATAACTAACATTCGCGCAAACTAACAGTAGTGATATTGTGTAGTGATTCCTACCTAAAACGTAGGTGTTATATCATGGAAATGCTATACAGACTGCTTTGAAAGCAAGCAGTAGACTTTAGGAAAATATTACAAGACAGCCAATGTACGTATGTCACATTAAGCCGCATTCGTGAAACCATTGTTGCAGTGGAAAAGCAAGAAGTATTACTTATTCTGAGTGTGTGCTTGTAGCCTTTGGTATCCAGCACTAAAAGCACATTCGCCACATTCTTATCTGTGGATTGTCTGGCTCTGCACTTTATAAACGGCACGATATTTGGGGAAAAAGTTACTGAACATAAAATGAGTCTTGAATTTTTTAATAACTCTTGTCTGAAACATTTCTCATTCTAAGAACAACTGAGCGAGATGTGACCGCAAATGTACATATATCGGTCCTCAAGTAAGTACTCGTTATTCTTGTCCGATTTTAATGAAACTTGAATTTTCTCGACAGATTTTCGAAAAATATTCGAATATTCTATTTTATGAAAATCCGTCCAGTGGGAGCCGAGTTGTTCCATGCGTACGGACGGACGGACGGACGGACAGACAGACAGACACGACGAAGCTAACAGTAGCTTTTTTAAAATTTTGCGAAAGCGCCTAAAAGGATCACAAAAGAAAAAGAATACGACGGTGTGAAGGCGGGCCCAGCAGGTTCAGCGGAAGGTACAGCGGCCGGCCGGTTGCTGTGAACTCGGTCATAAATTGTAAAGTTCCCGAAAGGAAAGCGAATTTCTTAACAAGATGAACGGCTATCAGCTTTTCATGAAGGACTGTGCTCCAACAGCACTGTCCACTGCAGAACTTCCTGTCTCGATCACCAAACCAACTACCTTCAGGAAGATCCCGTTGTGGATAAGGCGCAGAAACTGCAACCGTCATGAGTTTATTTGGGAAGGGATTCAAGCGGAACCGAATTTACAGCCCAAAACGGGATCCGAGGCCCAACTAATGACGTCACTAGAGGCAGAGTGAAATGCTAAGGCCCGCGGGTCATGAAGGGGCAAACAAAAGAAATATGGAGTAAGGATTCTTATACGGCAATGTTCAGCCCTTACAGAGAGGCGGACGCCACATCAGATTAAGAATAAAACAAAAGGAACAGAAAACGTGGCAATGTCGTGATGAGAGAGATAGCTTGCACGGGAAAGAACCAGCAGTAAGGCAGACAATGACTGGAAGGTAAAGTGGACTATGGCAAACCAGAACGAACAAAAGACACTAGGTTTGGGACTGCAGGCAGTTAATCCGTCAGCACCAAAATTAATCTGCGTTAAACAGTGTCTTAAAGTTAATCAGCGTTACACAAGGTGTCTTAAAGTTAATCTGCTTTACACAGGGTGTCTTATAGTTTATTTAGGTTACACAGGCTGCCCTAAAATCCCTTTCCTCAGACTTACGCCTCACGGAAAAGTTACTTTACTTACAAATGCCTCCCTACGACACAAGCAGTGAGCACTGCACATGGTGAATAACTGGCTGAACGACTTTCATGGCTCCTCATTGGCACTTTATGCTGGCGACTGGCTGTAAATGAATCGTTACGTTCATGGATCGTGGGTAGAATTTGGGAAAGTCGCTTCTGGAATATTCAGCTGTACCTGATGGAAAGAACAGTGCCCTTCTATTAAGAAGGTCAATCAGCGTCGTATAGGGCAACTTTCGGCACTTAATGTCGGCATCACATGGGACCCAAACACGCCGTGTAAGCAGAATGCAAAGATTTTTAATGTCACAGCAGGTGGTACACATAATAACCACTGGGCTTGGAATGTTGATTACAGCAACAAAATCCAACAAGGCCCCGTTGACAAGCCAACAGTTTCCAAAGATCGAGAAAGAATTTTGTCGTTTCCCCAAACCGTATTTTGACCTCCGGTCAAACAAACGGTCCGATATTCTGCCCAAACATTCAAAACTTGTGGCACGCTCTACTCACCTTCCACTGTCACAGAAACCAGCTTCACGTGCACAGTGCTTCCTGCAAAGCGAACAGTTCTTCAGCTCGTGAAGAAATGTCCCACATCTTATGGAAGTCCGAAGTTCATTACTGTGTTAACAACGGCCCGCCAAATCAACCCAGTCCACGGCCTGCCGCCTCGTTCCTTTAGAATCAATTTTAATATTACACTTATACCTACGCCTATGCCTCCACAGAGCTCTCTTTCATTCACGTTTCCCCACCAGAACCTCACAGCTCCTCCATCTCATCCCACCTCACTGTCGTTGATGTGATCACCCCAACAGCACGTCCGCACCATCAACAGTACAGCATCACAAATAGCAGAACTTCACCAGGATTTGTTTTAAGAACTCACCGCATTTTAATGCACTGCTCCAATGTCTAAAAAGTGAAAAGAAACTGTAAAGATGATGCATTAAGTCTCCTGGCGACAATTCCACGACGCAAATCCAAAATGCTATCGTGCATTTTGATTATTTCCCTTCACTCATTCAAGAATCATAACTGTTATGAAGTGACAAGCCATTTCAGCCCTCCACCGCCACCTCCACCCCCACAGGGCCCCAAAACCCGCAAGTCTATGCGTCGTTCCAACCCCCCCCCCCCCC
>Ga0268261_10004555_pt1 | contig 10403 bp, 11 predicted proteins | sample TergutNc150P1_FD_190353 | JGI IMG/M metagenome (GOLD analysis project Ga0268261, IMG submission 190353) | Nasutitermes corniger P1 segment gut microbial community from laboratory colony in Florida, USA - Nc150 P1 (SPAdes) (version 2) | ecosystem: Host-associated > Arthropoda: Insects >...
AAAAAAAAAAAAAAAAAAACACACACACACACACACACACACACATACACATACACAGCTTCAGAATTGCAGTTATATTACTGCAGTCCTAAATAATATAAAATAAATGGTATTCTCAGTAGAACAACTCAAAGGCAAGATAACACTGATGACTAGGTTCACCACTGGCCATGATCATGTGATCAAGGCCAAGTTCATTCCAGGTCACATCATCACAATTGGATTCCTTGTAAAATTTCCAGTGACTTTTCAGTCTTCAAAGAGGCTGCTTTCCAAGTGACTTCCCAGATTATGCACAGTACTTGTTTTGCCCATCAAAGGTGTAGACAGAAGACAAAAACATTGTTTGTGGTTGAATAAAAAATAAATATATAAATTTTTGACAATGGTTTCACATGTGTGTAGTCAACTGTATTTATTAGGACTTTTGCACTGTCATAACAAACAACACCACACAACATTTCAGAAACACCCTACATCCATCTTCAGGTGAAGTAACACTAACCTCAAAACAAATTATGGAAACAGATAGTTCCTGGAGTGCCATGTGGTAGTGGTGTTGCTGTTCTGACAATTGACACAGTACCAATACATATAATTGACAAAACTCATTGTTTGTAGTCCTCAGAAGTTTCATCCAAGCACTGTGTTAGAACTGCTGAATTAATTACAAGTCTTTTAAGCCTAAAAGACAATAAATACATAAACGGAATAGCATAATTATTAATCAGCTACACAAAACAACTAAAGATCCCATACAAAACCCTGCTACCCATTCTCTGCTCTCTGTGCATCTGATAATGTGACCTGTGCTCTGTAGTTGAGTTTAATATCTCTCATGAAAGTAAATATAATTTTACAGGCCTGGCATTACAGAAAAATAATTTGTCATTGAAAAGAATATCCTGCATAAGACATATGGCATTGTGTACAAAAAATAACTGAAATTATCTCTCTGAACATGGGAACATGGCAAGACATTATTATCACAACAATGCATCCAGCATTAAGAACAGACTCTTGTCTTGTGAGCTTTTACTTAAAGTGCATATACTTGTAGCAAAGTTATTTTTCTTGTTAGTAGTTTCTTGAATTTTAAATATGCATTTCTTCTGTACGACTGACAGAAAATGGTGATTGTGCATATAGTGTCTAGGTGGACAAATTATACCCTTTACATGATATGTCTGTATATATCTACCAGTCACCGCTAGACAAGAAGGAATACATTCAATTCCAGTTTACTACAGTTTTTCTCTAAGTTCACTAACTTTTCACCAAGATGTCACTAGCACACAGTCTACTAGTACCAGTAAGCTTTTAGATCTCCTATACAGCAACTTCCTGAGTACTTCTAAGGTTAAAAAACACTGTAAGTTTAAAAATAAAATTTGCATGCAAAAGGATAGAATCCCAGTTCCAACATGTTTTATTTATTATTACCATAACAGCAGCAGTCTATTCTTAAAGTCAGACATACCATAGTCACAGAACAGTACACAATCATGCACTTGAGAAGTACATGGAGACTAGATGCTAGCACAGTGTTTCCTGCATAAGAAGTTTTGCAATGGTCCCAGTCAAGAAAAACTTCTTAAAAGCAGAAACTTCTTACAGCACATTGTTTCCTGCATAAGAAGTTTTGCAATGGTCCCAGTCAGGAAAAACTTCTTAACCTTTAAGAACCATGCGTCCTATATATAGGACGGGCATACCGCTACCCTCCAGATGTTGCATTTTATATATATTTTTTCAACAAATATAAGTACTGAGTATTTTAAACATGCTGCACACTCTCCGTTTTTCTCTTCGAAATTCCATTTATTTCGTAATGCTATCTTTTTTGGTTCCTGTGTTATTCACATTTTACCTACAGGGTGTGCTAAAATTTAAATGTAAAATTCGGGTGCTAAAAGGTTAAAGGCAAAAACTTCTTACAAGGGAACTGCAAAAATTAGGTTCATTTTTGGATCCACTTTTGTACTTTAATCCCACACAATTATTTCATATTTCTATTATAAAGATCACAAATTTATATCATCACGGCATCAAGGATGTACAATTACTTCTGTACTAAAGAAAAATTCACAGAACACCAATCATAATTGACCACCTCAAATCACAATTGCATTACAGGCCTGGAGAGGCCCATAGGGTTCCAGGAGGTTCAGGCTCCCAGATTTCAAGACAATCAGTACATGCAGGTGGTAAGGTTGTCAGACCTACACACCGGCTGCCTAAACCCCCCAGAAATGTTCCTGGTACTCATTTGTTAGAAGCTGAGTCAACCCCAGGTCCATAGTACAACCAGAAGGATTATGTCAATGAAAAATTCCAATGACACCATCGGGAATCGAACTCGCGACTTTCCGACTTGTAGCGCAGTGCCTCAACCAACTGTGCCACCACATACCCCCAAAAATACCAAGTACAAAGTCGTTTTTTGTTGGCATAGTTGAGTAAGTGCATAGGAAAATTTAACATTTTAACATTATGCTTATAGGAGTTTTGGCAGGACTTAAAAAATTCTGTAACTTCTTACATGAGAAAACTTTGTATCTGGCAACTCTTGATCTTGGAAATAGTGTACTTGGTACACAGTTACTGTAGTGATATACAGGGAGTTCGGAAAGTCGCTGTGCACTTATAAAAGGTGTTGGAAGTGATGTCCACAAGCGTCTATACTGGCCTAAACCCGTTTAATTTTCTTCACCAACACTTTCTGCAGATCTGCTTGTGAGATGTTTCTTATGTACGCAGTTATTGCAGTTTTTAATTCATTAAGCATGCGTGGACGATCACGATACACTGCAGCCCGGTGCACAGCGACTTTCTGAACTCCCTGTATATCTGAATCATATTTACAAGTGGCAGCAATCTTTACTTCCAGATACAGTGAAAAACGTATGACAGCTGAGAGAATGAACAACTGAGCATCAGAATTAGTTCTCAATACAGTCAAATACAAGATAAATGATGAGCTGGGACAGCTGTGTTCAAAGTGAACGGCTATGGGCTAGATGACAGAGGTAAAATTGTCTGCCACTTCCCATATTATGTCAGCAGGTCTATTCAGCCTAACATGGGCTACTTCCCTCGCTGGAATATGCAAATGTAAGCTGAAGAAGTAGTTAAATGGACAGAACAAAAAAAAACAGTAAGATCTGAACATTCGACAAAAAACCTGGTGTTCAGAGTAGGTCAGTGTTTTTTAAAAATGCGAAGCAAAAGAGTTACAGTATGCAACTTTTATAAGCTTTAGTTTAGACATCCCGTTGTGAATTCACATGACGAAAACAAAATAATACACAGACCGTCACTTACAACTCAAATCTGTATAGTTAACTGTCACTTACCACAACACATTTCAGCCTTAAAAATGGCCTCCACCAGGCAATGTAATTCAAAAACACCCTGGGGAAGAATACTAGTGTACAAACATCAGGTTGAGTATTTTGTTGGCCTGAGCCAACACATACTTTGTTATGTTTACATCTTCCACATACAAATCCTGGTACTTATAAAAAAAAGATAAGACATATCAAGGCTCACACACACACACACACACACACACATACAAACAGATATCTACAATCAGATTTAAAGAAAAGCACAAAAGTGCATACACAGGAACTGCTTCATACACAATATATGAGTTCTACATGAAAAACAGAAAATTCCCTTTTTTTTTCAATTTAAAAACATTTCAAAGTATGCAGCCTATAAGCGGGAGTACCGGCCATATTTTTCAGCAATATATATATATATATATATGTTTTGCAAAATATTTTAAACAGGTGGTGGCTTCTTTACAACAAGAATTATTTCAGAAACTGGCATTTTAATGTGACTGTTGTTTGTAAATAATGAGATCTCAATTTATTCTTGGCCTGATGTTTGTACAGTAATATAAATTTTAGTACATAATGATGGCCATTATGAAGACCAAAACATGTTGTACAAAGGGACGATAAACTACAGAGATTTGAGTTTTTAACAATTGTCTTTGAATTATTTTGTTTTCAATTTTTATCAAAATACTTATTTTGTGGAAATGGAAAATAAAACAGTGGCCAAGCAAAATATTACGGGGCAATGAAAAGAAAGAATAACTGTTACATGACCTGCAAATTTTTATATTGATATGTCTAACATAACTGCAGATAATGTCAATGGTGTAATAACCTACGAGGTTTAAGCTTTCAGAATTCCAAATGCACCATACTAAAAGCCAGTGCAGTAAATGCGTGCTTTTTAAGTATCTATTCAATTCTAAACCATTAATATACATATTATAGACCTCCAACACAATTAAAATTTATTTACATATTATCAGCTGTCATAGTAGTAGACTTTCACTGTATTATAGTAACAACTATAAGCTCTGATTTACATCAGAATGTGATTTACTGGTGTGCTATCATTGCCACAGCTGCTCCCATGGCTGCATCACCTCCCGATATAAAGTCAACAGGAAGTTTGTACCAGTCTTGCACCTCCTTTTGCAGAACTTTATTACGTGTCAGAGCAGATCCAATACCAATTATTCTCTCAATACCAGTGGCCACTAGCATCTCTCGAGGCATCATGCTAAAACAAATTTATAACCTAACAAGACCCACCATACTATGTAAATTCTGAACTGTATGCATTACCCTATAGTCTATATCTTCTACTCAGTGAGTACAGTGACTTATGTATTTCCAAAATGTATCACAAATTGCCAGCCAGAAGGAGGAAGGATAAATTAAGTCTTCTTGCTTGATCAGCAGTGTCAAGGTGAAATAAACCATTTGACATTTTGAAAACCATCTACATACACAGGCTAAGCAAAGTAAGATCAATTGCATTTTCATTGTTACTTCAAATAGAAGATATGCTGTGATACGTGGGACTATTTCTGGGAGAGTGGGGAGGGTATTCTTCTACAGTGAGGAATACAACACTTTAAACAGCGGCACTTGATGGAAGAGCAGTGAAGAAAAGCATTGCATACAATGGCAAACTGCATGCGTGAAATACACAGAATGCAAATCTTATAATATTAAGAAAGAGGGAAGACTCATATAGCAAATGACTTAAAACCTAGTTAAGTGATTACAATGATGTACTGACTGACAGACTGAGTGACTGACTGACCAAGCAAGGAGCCAAGCTAGCAATTAGGCAAGCAACCTGTGATCTGTGCAACAAATCATGCCATTTTCAATTCTGGCCCAAATTACAATTCTTCACTCACCTGTGTAAGTTTTCGATGACTCCAGAGCATATGGCACGAAATACCTGGCCCAAACCTAAGGTACCTGGATCAACATTTAAAACAGATGCATTCTGTTCAGGTACATGACGTTCCCCCAGCAAAGTTGGTACAACGCGTAAAGATGAGACAGCAGAGTCTTGCTCACCCAGGCTCATAACTGTGTCCCATATCTTAGCTGTCAAATTTAACAACATACATATTTGAGGTAAACAATGTAACACATGCAAAAGACATGCAACTTATTCTTTTACACATGGAAAACATTTGTTTTTAATGCTCCTCTATTACTCATGAACAAACAGTGCAAGCCATAGCTTAAAATTCCTTCTGTTACAAAGTCACTTAAATATATATCTTTCCCCCAACTCCCTTGCATGATACATGTACTTCAGACACCTCCTTCCTTCATCATACTGAATATCTGCAACTAAACCTGTACCAGTATCTTAAAATGCATAAAACAGAACAAAGCCCTACACCTAAATACAAAACACAAAGGTTTATATTGAAAGTGGAAGTAATGGTATAACATTTCTCCTCAAAAGTATAAAGTGAGTGATCAGCTTCACACTGTGGCCACTTTACCACTGACAATAATTCCTGTTACTCAAAGGATAAGAGATTCAGAGCACACAAAAACCAAGCCACACATGGTGGAGGAATAAATCCTACCTCTGTCATAAATCAAACTCTGGCCATCCAGTCTGCTGCCAAACGCCTTACAGAGGTAATGATGTGATGATTATAAATAGTGGATTGGAAATAAATGAAAAAAAGTAGTAATGTCTTGCTTTTATGATATTATCTCAGCATTCTTCTTGAGGAGATGAAGAAAAACAAGAAAAACTTCAATGTATGGTAGCCTGCCCCAGAGCTGAGATTAAAACCTGAATCTTCCTGAAAATGGAATGCAGGACCAAAAAGAACTACAATATGCCAGCCAGTCAGTTTCGCAAATTTACCACAGTGAAAATCACGAAAAAAATTGAAAACTAAAGTGTATAATAAATAATTTATAGCTCTTGCTGGCTTTAACACATACACTGAGACATTCTAAGCAAAACAGGCACCACAAAATCTTCCCATAAGTTCTTGTTACCCTATCATCATACTTTCTAATTCATAAAACACTAATTACTCACACTGAGTAACATTGAAGCCAAGTTCAAGTGTCCACTGTTGTAACATACGAACAAATGCAGCCAGAGTGTTGCCACCATTCAAAGACGCTGCAACTGCCAGATACTTCCCATCAAAATAAGGGAAGTACTCCACCGGCATTACAACTAGACATGAAAAAAGCATTCAAATACAACATCGTAGCATTTTTAGATAAGCAAATGTGAGAAATGAAGATCTTCCAAATTTGCAATTAAAAGATCAGCGTCTTTGTCAGCCACACACATAATGTCAATTAAACAACAAACTTCAATTGGATGATACTGTAATGTGCCTGTCTGGCCTGTATTCTTATTTGTTGGAAAATTCACATTTTAACAGAAAGAAATATATTTCCAAGTTACTTTGCACTTCCCAGATAACTACTGTCATCCAAACGTACTGAGAACTCTCCCCTTTCAAGAAAGTTTTCCCTAAGACAAGATCAGATCTATTTCTGCTCATATTATTATAGTCAGGTGACAAAAAGATATCAGTACAAAGACTGTTCAGCTGTTATATCACTTTCCATCACATACAGTACTACAAATTACATCTAACATAAAATTATATTTTAAACAAAACCTCCAAAGAAATAGTCATACCAGGCTGCTTGTTGGGTTCAAAATGTGGAGGCATAACAAAGGCAAGTTGAGCTGATGTTGAAAGATTCAGAACAGCATCATCTGGCTTCTGCATTGTGGCTAACACTGAACACTGTAGGTCTCCCAGTGCTGCCCCTATGGTCACATAGCAATATCTTTAAAAGACTGAATCTTTGTCTGCTCCAACAATGATAGGCAACAGATTTGATACAATGACCTCATCTGTCAAACATTTCATACCAGACAGCCAGTAAACTGTAAATTAGAAAGGACATTAATATGCACTTCTTTATAACACTTGAATCTGTGGTTTTAATGTATGTTGGTTTGTCTGAAGGACAGTTATTTATTATGACAACTCAATGGTATTTGTAATAGGAAAACTGAGAGAAGGATTACAAAATGAATAAGAAGCAGACTGAAAATTTCAAATAGATCAGACACATTACAAACAAATTTATAGGCAGAAATTATGATGTTTACTTCCAACAAAATACATCTTACATGATGGGGTCAGCACAAACTAGAACTTAAGTGTACATTTACTGCTCCATTTCTGTGCATAATTTCTACTAACACACTTCCCAATACAATAACTTTGTCAAATATAACCTTAAATCTTTGCACAGTTATCATATTTATAATTATGATTAATTTGTAAATTGTACGATTTAACAGAATTCGTAAGTGCAGCAACCAGGATAGCAGTCAGTACAGTGACTTCCTACAGGTTGGACGGTTCAGGGTTCGAACCACAGCAGTGGTGAAATTTTCTGTACCCATCCCAACCAGCCCTGAGGACCAGCCAGTCTCCTGTACAGTGGGTACCAGCCCTCCTTCCAGGGTGTAAAATGGTCGGGTCCATCCCTGTCTAGTGCCCCGGTTGAAGAAAGAGTAGAGCTACACAACTACCCTCCCCTCCTCTGTACCTTCATAGAATGTTTTAGGGTGAAATTTACCTTTTTACTTTTTATTTATAATCTTTTTCCATACACGCTCAGTTCAATGTTTGATTACATATCATAATCAAACTAAAAATAAATATAATGTTTGTGTGGAAATGACATAACTCCATATTAACCATCCCCTGCCATCATAAAAACAAAAAGAAGAAAGAAATTTTAAAAAGTTGCACAATTTTTGAACACCTATTACCAAACATGTTTAAGGATCCTACACCAAATACTACTAATATAGCTCCCATACCAGAGGTTTGCACAGATATGCTGATATTACTGATAGCAGAATACGAAAAGTGCAAAAATAGAGTGGTCTTTTGAATCACAATGTTCACACTAAGTTTTGTGAAGATCTGTTAATTGGCTTAAATTTATTGGGGAAGACAAACCACATAACTACACAGACATAAGAACACCTTAAACCTATTTCCGCAGTTGTAAGGCAAATGCCAGGGTATACCTCGCAAATACAGGACACAGTCAGCACTCTTCCTAATTAGTGAACTGTGTTGTTCTATGTATTGTTTTTGTCAATTGTGTTGTTCTATGTATTGTTTGTTTGTAAATGTGTACTGTACTACTGCCACTGGGTGTCTACCCAATTGCAGTTAAATATATCATATCATAGGTTTGTGAGGGTTTTGTAATGTGTGGGTGTTTTGGTAAATGTATACTATACTGTGACTGAGATTCTTCTTAACATGACTGAGGTTTTTCTTACCCTGACTGAGGTTTTTCCATGCTTTTTCCTCAGTTGTAAGGCAAATGCCAGGGTAAAACTCGCAAAGACGGGGCACGGACCGCACTATTCCACATCAGTTGTTATTTGTGTTGTTCATTTGTTATTTGTGTTGTTCTATGTATTGTTTGTGTGTAAATGTGTACTGCCACTGGGTGACAACCCAATTGCAGTTAATAAATATATCATATCATATCAAAATGGAAGTATACTAGACACTCTCAAGACTTTAAAATGCACAAAGCAACATGGTACAGGGCTATAAAGTGCAGGTAGATATACCAATTTAAATTCTGAACCTCCTAAACATGCTTCAAAGTACCCAATCCTTGTTGAGGAAAACAAAGACAAACAAGCAAAAAACAGAGCATCTCCTATGCTTTTTAAACCACACATATCTTTCAGTCACAAACAATATTACAAAAACTTACATAACCTGCTCGCATAATTCCAAAGACGGTGTAGGTAAATTGTAATATCTCACAATCTTATCATCTTTTAACTCAGTCCAGGTTTTTAACACTATTAAGCATCTCAACGTGCATTTTGATCTGGGTCATCCTTCAGGTCTTTTGCTTTTCTCTTGTAATTCCATGTCTACTAGATATTCTGTTTGTGTCCAGTTTCTTAAGATGTCTTTAAACACTGCTATCTCTTCGTTTCATTCATTTAAACATCTTTAAAGCTATGAAATGTCTCATTCCTAATTCCATCACTTATTTTGGTTTCTTTGTGACACTTTGTACAATTACAATACCCATTGCTTGTATGTTATCCCTTTCTCTACACTTCATGACAAGATGGAATAACAGAGATTTGTGAGTTTTCCCGATACACTTTGTCTTTTATTATTCTTTACAGTTGCACTTACTCACTGACTCTCCTACTTGCTACTACGACTTGCAGTAACTATTAATACTCTTATTTCATTACTGCTACTATTACTCTATTGTTACCACTATTTCTGGAATGGCTGCTGATACTGTGGTAAATGCTAATACTACTGCTATGACTACCACCAATGCTACTGTGGTTGCTGAAAGTGCGACCATGATAACTATTCACATTACCTACAGGAGTTCCACTAGGGATTCCATACCATGGCTGATTCAAAGTTCCAGCTATTGCACCTGGCTTCACAACATGTGGCAACAAATGTGTTGGGAAGCCTGCCCCTTGCAAAATATCAGAGTTCCACTCTGCCACAGACGTGTTAAAGTAACCCCACCCTGCTGCATTCTGAACCGACATGATGGGACGATCCAAGTTACAGAGCATTGCCACAGCAAAGTCCTGCACCGTTCCAGCTCTGTTGTAATGTTCCAATTTGTGAGGTCTGAAGAGTGCATAAAATAAATGCAAGTTAAATAAAGAACAACCATACTATAGTGCTAGTTACTGATGTTTCCAATGGTACACCACAGCAACTTAATTCTCTCTTATTCTATACATCTGTATACCTGAACCACCAGCATACTTAAAAAATTGTACACTTAAAGTTTCATGTTCAAGAAATTTCAGTTCAATCCCAATCACAGTCATTAACCCTTTAAAACCCGAATTAAATCCCATCTGCTATTTGCTGGCATTATTAGGAGCTCACCATTTTCTCCACGTTAGCAGGATAAGGGTTAAATTATTAACCTTTACGCGACTAATGTCATATATATATGGAGCACCCA
>Ga0268261_10004556_pt1 | contig 10400 bp, 11 predicted proteins | sample TergutNc150P1_FD_190353 | JGI IMG/M metagenome (GOLD analysis project Ga0268261, IMG submission 190353) | Nasutitermes corniger P1 segment gut microbial community from laboratory colony in Florida, USA - Nc150 P1 (SPAdes) (version 2) | ecosystem: Host-associated > Arthropoda: Insects >...
ACTGTGAATAATTTGTGTCACAAGTGGATTTCGCCTTGCTTTGAAAATGTAACGTACGACATTAATCACATGAATGACAACTTCATTTTGTATTTTTTGACTACATTTTTACACAGAGTTCAGGTGTGGGCAGAGTGCCGCAGTACACTGAATCTTGGGTGTGGGATTTCAATAAACGGCAAACTACTTATTGGTACTGCTAAGTGGGAGGATATATTGAAGCTGCATGAAATTGATAAACACAATGTACTTTATCGTCTGACGCACAATGTGATGCACAGACACCTGAACTCTAGTTGACAAAGAATGATGAAAGTGAGCTTCATTGTGCAAGTTATGAGTAATCAGCATTCTTGTAACAAAAGATAAAGAAAATTGCACTGTGAATTTCAATCACGCATTATATTATTAGGAACGGTGTTACGCGTTTCAGTGGTTGGTTCGGCGTTGCTCCCTTGTATATTATACTCAACTGAGAAGGAAATTTGTATCATTCTAAATTGAAGTGTGAGTAGACTGGAAAGCAGATGTTTATCAACAGTTGTGTTTGTCAAGGACTTTCAATGTTTCAGTGGTGTCACACGCTATCCTGACTTTGCTACAGTTCTTCACTGCAGACTTATCAGTACAAGTAAGCACTATGAATGCTGGAGAAATGGTGTTGACAAGGTGAAAGTTTGACCTTCCTGAACAATGGGTATAAAAACCGTACCAACATGAGACAAATACATTAGTGTCCTCTGGGATTATGATTAAAAATAATGATACTTCAGTGCAATAATTCAGGTTCATTTTATGTTGTCGTTTAACTTGAAATCAGTACAATATCATACACTTTATTTTAAGTATATGTGCTCTGCTACTTGAACTTGTATTTTGTAGTGCATCTTGTGTTGTTGTTTTGTGTTTTCAATGTTCTATAACACTGGGAAGTGCTACAAACCTTTGTGTATTACTGCTGTATGTGCTATGCAGATAATATCACAATCAGGAATGAATTGTTTATTTATGATGTCGGAACTTCCCACTGTAGTCAGAAGAGGCTCTTACATCAACTATAACAACAACAGTAGTACTGCAAGTCGGTAACAAACCTTTAACATGCCTGTGCCGCGAGCCGGCAAGCACTGCACTGGTAGTCGCCCCACTGCTGTGACGAGCTCTTTCAAACGCAAAATACAGAGTGGCCAGTCAGGTTGTCGCGTCGTAAAAAAGGTCAGGCATTTCGAGCGCTTCGGCCGAAGGACTCATCCGAGTCAGCCATTAGGCGAATGTCTCTTGAAGACATGCCCGGGCTTCTCTGTGGCATTTCTGATGGCACCACTAAAAATGCCAAAAAGGCCAATAATATTGTCCCTTGCGCAGGCGAGCAACAATAAAAGTCCCCTATTTACGTCTCAGCGGAAACGGGTGTGCGTAATGTCTTCACATGGTGTAAAGGCATTACTCCCCACCGGTATCTCAGCGCAGAAAAGGGGAAGAGGCTGATGATTGTCCTACGATTTGCTGGCGGGTTTAAAGCGGCGATCAGCCCACTGGGATTCCTTGATGGGAACAAGGGTGTGAGTTTTCACACCTTCCGTCTCCCGGGGGATCGCGGTGTGCGTCTGCTCATTAAGAACCTGGGCAGACAGAAGCCTGAGGACGTCTTACGGGACGAATTGGATGCTCTAGGTTTTCGTGTCCAGGGAGTATTGCAGTTTCGCCCCGGGCAACATGACCAGAAAGCTTCGAAAGCCAATCCCCTAGCCGCGAACCTTAGGCCTATAGTGTCAGTAGCGCTGGGACATGAGGTGTCGAAGATGTGTCTTCAAACTAAACTCTGCGCCCTGCGAGTCTCGGAAGAGACGTATGTCGCCCCAAAGAGCCCTTTGCAATGCAAGGGCTGCCAGCGATTCGGCCATATGCAGCGCTATTGCAGATATACACCCCACTGTGTTGCTTATGGTGAGACTTGTTATTTTGGGGAGTGGTGTACTCAAGAGCAGCAACTTAAGTGCTGCAGTTGTGGAGGAATTCACAGAGGCAACTAATAGTTTGCAAAGCGAGTTCCTCTTAAACGCAGCAAGGAGGCTTGCATCCATCCGTCCTACCGCTCCGAAAGAGAATCGCGAGGAGCCCTTTGACGAGCACGAGAGTCTGGGACCTGGTGGGAATCCCGTTGTCCATGGGAACAGCATTGTAAAAGCTAATCCCCCACCCGATCCAAAACATACCTCAGGCTGTTCTCTGAAACACGATACAGAGTAAAATAACGAAAACCAAATATACGGGCAAGAGTAAAGAATCTGCGCCCAATGTCACGGAAGTCCCTGAGCAGGAACCAGAGACTGTTAAGGAAAACGCCGTAGCCTAAATTCTTCGCATACCACAATCAGTGACTTGGTTTTCCAACCCAACCCAACCAGTCGCCCATTGAAAACACTTCCGATGTTCTTGATGTCCTTCACCTTGACGCATGCGTGGAGCTCACTCGTAGGATCTTCGCAACCGTTCCCACCTACACTTCTGGCCACCTTACGTTCTCTCCTCAAAACCGTTTTCCCATTCGTAGTCGAGAATGGCAGCATGGATAACACGGACAAAGCAGGTTAAAGGCTCACGCGTGGCCTACTGAAACGCCGACGGTACCCTCTGCAGAAATATGGGACTGGATCGTATCTTCGGTCAACGCCGGGCCAACGTATGCCTCTCGACTGAGACGCAACTCAGGTCAGGCGAAGACTTTCAGATGGCAATCCACGTTTGTCCCCATACTAGCCGGTTAACAGAGAAGGGCGGAACAGTGATAGTGGTCCGGCGGGGTATAGATCACTACCTGGTTGTCCCCTCACATCCTATCCATTTTCTTCTCGAGAGTATCTCTGATCTCGACAACTTCCCCTTTGAAGCGTGTGTGGATCTGATTCGTCGGCTACTCACATCTGCCCTTACCCTTCGTACTGGGGCGGCTTGCGCGCGGGCTGACGTGAAAACCGTTGTTCCTTTATGCACAAATATTGCAGCGCAGCCTAGGATGACGTAGGCATGGAATAGTCCTGCGTCTTGCCTGCGGAAGAAATTCGCGACAGGAAGGTCGAACTTTAGCACTTCCTCAGCCAACACGGCGTCGATATTTGCCTCCTAAATGAGACACTTCTCCAGTTTTCCACCGTACAGACGGAATAACAGGTGAAGGAAGTACCGATGTACTGGAGCAACGTAGTTTAGTTCATCGCGCTGTACCTGTCCCGGACATGACGCACTTGGAAGCAACTGCGTTACATATTACGTCGGCCGGCAGACCGGTGAAAATCATCGCGTCATACTACTTCCCCTCTGATCTAATTTGACCTGTCCGCAGTGGGCTACTTGTCCTAACGGCCGGTGACCTGAAATCCAAACATGTGGACTCGAATTCTAAGTTGGACATAGGAAGGGGCGGCACTCATTATTACGCCAAGGAAAATATGATTTTTTTTTATTTCGCGGGTTACGCCGACCACAAATCCATACAATCCCTCTGCCACTCCTGGCGCCTAGTATTCAGGATGAAACACCCCAGAACAATTTGCTATTCAGGCAGTGGTATATCTCCTGCAACCCGCCTTTAACGCTGAGGATAACCGCTTGTAACTTTCTGTGACCCTACAGCTAAACGAGTGGAGGAACGATCCGCTAAGGACCAATCACAGTCGAAGACGGCTGAATGGCTGATGAGAGTTCCAAATCCCGTCGCCTCCCCTGGTCAAACCAGGGAGTATTGCTCTCTCGAACTCGGAAGAAACTGAAGTCCTGGTCGACAGTCTAGAGTCTGTTTCAGGCGGTAAACGATCCCACGGAGCCGGCAGTCATTGAAAAGGTTGCCGAGGCGCAGAGGGCTTACATTTTTACCCCCTCTAGCCAACTGAAGTTAACCAAGCCCGACAAAGTTCAAGATGTCAACCGGCGTCTTACGCTCGGTAAGACATCACGCCCTAAGTATACAGATTAGGGCACTGAAATGTCAACCTCAGCGGGCGATATTCCTCCTTGTCCAGATATTTAACGTGGTTCTCCGCACTCCGCAATTTCCACTTTAAATGGAAGGACGCACGCGTGGGCTCCATCCTTCAACCGGGGAAGCACCCGGCACTGCCTTCATCCTATCGTCCCGCAAGATTATTGGACACGTTTGGCAACTTATTTACTATGATCCTACTTGTCCAGAATCCTAAGTGAATTTAGCGAGCGTGGGCTAATGCGCGACGAGCAGTTTGCGGTCAGACCCAAGTATGCCACATCTCTATATTTGGCCCGCCTCTTTAAAATTATGACCAGGAACGTTGGCAAGAAGAGGCTGACAGCGACACGTGTTGTCGAGCTGCTGATCGTGCCCACTATTCAGCACTGTACCGAGAATTGGGGGTGTGCTGGGGGGAGAACTTCTTGTATGGCAGGGGGCTTCTTTGCAGATATCATGTACAATTCCACCATTTATCACAAGATTAATACTTTAACCACAGCCACTGAGCAAGGCCGGCTACAGTAACACAAGACAGCGCCGTACATGGCACTGTAGTGTCACAATTCCACGAAGATCCCAATCTGTAACAGGTATATGTCTGTTCCTATATGTGTCCAGGCAGCCTTACATGTTTACATGCTTGCAGCCCACCATTGTTCCCGTACCTGTTGCTGCTCACAGTTATGTTTTGACTTACTGTGTAGCAATTTTTTGGTTTTCACAAACACAAATGTAGAGGGTTAGCCAGAAAAACAGGAGACTAAAAGTTTCACAACTCATTGAACTGATTTACTTAGAAACTTATACAAACAATGCTGAAGCACAAATAAAAGCACTTCATTTGATATTCACAAGAGATTTCTCCTCATGGCCTGAAGGTACAAGAAGTGCACGTTTCAAAGCAGGGCACTCGCTGCTATGGGGAGCACAGTGATCCATTAACAGAGGCACATTCCTCTTCTAGCAAGCCATTTTCGTCTCGAGAGAGACCAGCCACTCTCTGTACAATCTTCCAGTCATCTATGCATTTTTGGATGATTGGTATACTCACGAGTAATGCCTCAAAACATTTCAAGCAATGTAGCTTTTCAAATTTCTGACAATTAATGGACAGAGCTCTTTGCTAACATCTGCACTGCAACATTTCAAAACTGTCACATGGACTTTATACCCCACCCCTCCTGGTTACTTCATTCCCTTTAACACTACAGTTGTCTTCCGGTGTGCACTATAAAAAAAGTGACGTTTTGTCCTGTTTGGAAATATCCTTCAGTTCATACTTGATGCTGATTGGTTTCACATTTTCTCACCTCTTCTCTGCCGAATCCAGGACTGGTGAAGTGTCTAGACCCCTCCCTGAGTGCCATGCAATGTTCTGCCTCTTTTTGAAATGCTGCAGCCATCAGTTGAATCATTTAAAATTAATTTCCATCTTCAGGGCTATTTCATTACCAATTTGTCCAGGCACTGCAAGACCATTTTCATGTATGGCAAAACCATTCAAACAGCTCGTCTTCCATATTGCCATGTTTTGCGTCACAATTCATTTGTTTCGAAATACTGCACCTTGCACAGCCTGCTGTTAATCTCGATTTTGTAACTATGTTGATAAGAGTGGGAGTCCATAAGCCTGGGCTATTTCACTTTTACTTCTTTCAATTTTGTGCACTTCTCTAATCACAGCCAGTTTTTCCACTATTGTCTTGCCCACATTCTTTCTCTTGTTTTCACTCATACTTTCCACACTATGTGGAACAAACAATTACAAATACAAAAATGTGACAGATGTGGTGGCGCTTCTCACTGTACAAAACACGTGTTTCCGTCACCTCGAATTTCATGGCAGGCAGCAGCATACGTCATGACTCACGCTTGCTTTACGTGGTTTTGTTGCACAACAGATAACATGATCTTAAAGGCTGAGGAAATTTTGAGGAGTGAAGAATGTATGTGCTACTGAGTTGGTTCAAAGAAACGTGAGTTTACACTAAAATAATTTTGAATAATACAAATTTTAGTCACTCTTGGGCAGAAAAACAACTTCAAATTAAAAATTAACAGTATTTTTATTTAATGACTTTAAATTACATTAAAAGTCCTATACTTTGAGCTGGGATATGACATTTCCTTCAAATTAACTGATACCAAATTAACGAGGTTTAACAGCACTGGCTCAGTTGTATGTTATTTCCCTCTTGCCTAGTATCATCAATCACAAGTACATTCTGTAATAGACAAAAGTGATTCTTCAATTTACACCACTGGAATGTGAAAGCAGCTTACTCTTCTCATCCTTTATGAAGTTTCCTACACCAAACGTCATAAAGGGAGGGAACGACAACCAGACAGTACATGAGTGCACACAAAACTCATCAGAACGTACCTGTGTGCATTACTAACCACCAAAATAAAAATTAATGTAGATAAACAACCAAACAGAATTTCTTGCTTCTGCCACAGTGCAATTCAGGCCTCTGCTTCTCCTCGATGTTACATCGTCTACGTTGGTATTTATTTACCAACCACAACCAACTAACAAATAGCAACCTATGCCACAGAATATCTCAGACAGCGAAGGCCTCAACCCAATAAAATGTACCTTAATATAGGCATAAGCCATCAAAATATACCCTAGACAGAACCCACCAGAATATCCTTCATGTAGGCAAAACCCAATGGAACATACCTCAGTGCAGACAAAACCAAATTTCATGCCTCTTCCCCTGCATCATATGAAGCATATTGCAGTATTAGGAGTGGGTATTTTAGGGTAGGAACAGGACATTGGGTTCTGTAAGGAATAAAGTTAGAATGATTTTACATCGTAAGATCATCCAGTCATTACATGCCACATGTACGGCACATATGTAAATGACCAGGACTTTTGTTGATTCTCAATCAAAAACAGTGTCTTTACTTGCACAATCATATATACAGACATCCTGTAAAGAGTTCTTACAATACTAATGTTACCATGATAATTTAACTGTCAGTATAATATGAATACAACCCTCCTACATGTACACCCTCTCATACTCCGAACACAAACTTCTATAAGAAAATATATTCAGTAAGAGAAGTTACAAATCACTCATTCATTCCTGTGCAGCATAAGGGCTGGCAACAGGACCACATTAAAACAACGTTTTGCTGCATACAGTGAGGAAAGTGCAGTAAACACATGATGAACCTGTCTTAAAATTCTCTCTCCTGTAACAAAAATAATTTTATTCATTGATGGGTTAGGAGTTTTTAAAACAACAGAACACTGAATGAAGTTGCTGAGATTGGTAACAAGAGTCAACAACAGTGAAATTTAACAGAGAGATAAAAAATTACCCCAAGGAGTCTCAGGGAAAAGTCACCAAGCCTGTTGCCTGTTCCATATATGTCTGGTCCAATAGGTCTATTACCCTCCGAATGTTTTTTATTTTTACCTTTGTGAAAAATTTATTAATGTCATGATGTCTGTACTCACCTCCATCTAGTATCAAGGTTAAGAAAGAGTGGAGCTATACCTCATCTCCACCTACATGCCTTCATACCATATACAGGGAAAACTTTATTGATTTACAAAACGTATTTTATACATAATGTGTAGATATCTAAATGATCTATCCCCTTTGTAAAATTTTACATGTCTAGGTCAGTCCATTAGTAAACACCATCAAAGTAAAAAATTTTCTGCATGGCCAACTAAATAGTGGGAACATGCGAAAAGAGTGGATAATGAATCCCATCCCAGTGCCACTGTCAAATCGCAAAAGCAAAAAAGAAAGAGGAACATTGGAAGACCAAAAACAGATGGAAGCCATTTGGTCATATCCTTTAGGATGATGAACAGTCTTACAGTTCTGTGCTGAAATATTAAAGGCCAGTTTCCCTTGCAACTTGATGAAGAAGGAAAGAGTAACCATTTTATTGGAAAATGAAAGGCTGACAGCCTGCAAATGCATGTGTCCCATAATGAGAAACACAACAGCAAGAGCCCAACTTATTGCATAGTCAGGTATTTGCACTAGTTGAAGAATAATTGAAAATCTTACAAAAATACTTCTCAACTACAGAAATGGAAAGACATTCACAGTAGGCCATAAGTACACCACCCCCATGCTACTGAGTACATTGAGTCACTGCCATTAACTGATAGTAATACTGTCACAGTGAGTGAGAGAAATTTACTGTGAACTAGGTACAATATATAGGAAGACACTATATAACACTTTAAAATTAAGTTCAACATAATGAAAGGTAACTCACTGTAATTTACAAATACACAACAAAAATTAAGAATAAAAGTAAAAACTGTCAAAATCAGATATAAAAGACGTTTTCCTTAACATGGAGGGAATTACAATTGTAAATATATATACAGTATAAAAAGGAGAATACTGCTGAGAGTCGCACCAATAAGGCAGGTGGAAGTAACACAGGTCACACCACATTGTGAACACAGTAACAAATGTCACACTACACTGTGAAAACAGTAACCAAGACACACCATAATGTTGCTGCATCAAAAGAAGATCACCTCTTCCTCTGATGCCTGGGGGGCAGGGCCTGTGGGTGTGTGGGGATGTGAGTCAGGGCTGTGAATTCTGGACCGGTCTGGTACTTTTGGGTACGTATTAGTACGAGTGGTGCCCTCGGTCCTGCTCGGACCCACATCAGAATTCTGCATCATGGCAGGGCTGCTGCCAGTTCGTGTGTGACTGCTGCTAGAGCCAAGCCTCTGGTACCCAGTGCCTGATCCACTGCTCCGACGGGAGTCGGATCCCTGACTCAACTTGAGTGGAAGCATCTGCTGCATTCCCCCAGTCACAGATGCGCTGAGTTTAGTTGCCAGTTTCAGAGGCAGCTGCTGCTTCACTTGCACGTTTGGCGCCACTTTCTGCTGGTTGGTGGTACTGATGAGATTTAGGGGTAATGTGGATTTGTTGGGACCACTTTTCCACTTGGATTCCAACTTGCGCCGAGGATCCACAACAGTGGTTGGAGATGAGACTGTGGATTCACCTCCTGTACTTGGACTTGAATCATCTGTGCCCTGACTAATGTTGATTCCTTGACTAAAAAGTGTATCCTCATGGGGCAGTGCTCCAGTCACTGTGGGTAGACTGATGAGGATACCTTGGTTTGTCAGCATTTCCAACTTCCGATACAGCTGCTCCCTCTGCTGGGTGACATCATGTTGCTCCGCTCGTACCTGCTCCTGAAACATGTTAGTTTACTCTAACACTGGGGTTCCCATAATATTTTTCAGGAGAACTTGGACATTTAATGAAATGTTTTCCAGCAGACAGCCGTGTCAAGATGTGAAGGATTTCCAACGTTTCAGGGATTGAATCTGTCCCCATCTTCAGGGCGTTGCTGGTAGCTTGGTAGAACCACAACTGATAACTTGGTGACCTACCCTGGCTTGTGCATAGCTCTGTCCAGTCTGGACACAGGATGAGATGCGATCCCTCTGACTCCATCCTGTGCCCAGGCTGAACGGAACACAGGGTAGGACACCTAGTTATCAGTTTCGGTTCTACCAAGCCACCAGCAACACCCTGAAGATGGGGGCGGAGTCAGTCCCTGAAATGTTGGAAAACCTTCACATCTTGACGTGTCTGTCTGCCTGAGAACATTTCACTGAAAGTCACTGCAAAAGCTTCAAGAATTAAAATGGGTCACTTTCAAAAATAATAGTAGTAGTAGTAGTAGTAGAAGCAACAATAACGACGACAACAACAACAACAACAACAACAAACTGGTACATGTGGGGGAAAAAATTAGATTTTCCAAATGAGCTACCACTCCTACATTCACAAGTGCTTTAAGACCACCATGTAAGACCCTTTGCAAATGTCCATTTATCATATTTTGATCTAACACTAAACAGATGACAAAATAAAGTTGTGCATTTGCAGAGCAATATTAAGTTGTATTAGGAAGGCAGACTGTATAGCACATACAAGCAGAGGCACACTGTCTGTGAAATATTTAAAAAATAGAAAACAAAAATTATATCATTACAAAACACTTATTATCCTGTAAATTATTCTATCTGTGATCTGGAAGAACCTTGCTCATTTGTTATGGAATACTTGTCTGGTAACTTGCTTGTTCTGATCACAACTTTCAGTTTCTAGCTTTAGTCTGTTCTTCTCAACTGACTACAGGGCATTTGATTGCAGCATTCAAACCCAGAATGCCAAATGAAGATTTAACCAAATAACTTATGTTCTTTAACCTTATACTTTCTTTCTTTAAATACTGGAACACATCACTCCATTTGTCATAACAAGTGATGCCTGAATTCTCATTCCATTCTTTTAACTTCCCAGCAAGATATATCTTCACACATGACAACTGTCAAACAATTCTTCTTCAACCAGAGTAAAACCTGTGATAACAGTTTTAATGAAAC
>Ga0268261_10004557_pt1 | contig 10400 bp, 4 predicted proteins | sample TergutNc150P1_FD_190353 | JGI IMG/M metagenome (GOLD analysis project Ga0268261, IMG submission 190353) | Nasutitermes corniger P1 segment gut microbial community from laboratory colony in Florida, USA - Nc150 P1 (SPAdes) (version 2) | ecosystem: Host-associated > Arthropoda: Insects > Digestive...
ATATATATATATATATATATATATATATATATATATATGACATTAGCAGCCTAAGGGTTAATGATTTAACCCTTATCCTGCTAACGTGGAAAAAATGGTAAGCTCCTAATAATGCCAGCAAATAGCAAATGGGATTTAATTCAGGTTTTTAAGGGTTAATAAAAAGGTCCAACTTGATGCAACAGTATGCAGACATTTATTTACTGCAGTCACTCTACATGTTTCGGGTGTCACAGCACCCATCATCAGGAGTACTAAAAATTGTATCTGCTACCTCTGGTACAGCTATTTCCTTCCAACGTGGCCTGGTCAGGACTGGTGTGAGCGAGTCTTGTGGAATATATTTTTTTTTGTACTTTGTTTTTAGTACTCCTGATGATGGGTGCTGTGACACCCGAAACATGTAGAGTGACTGTGCAGTAAATAAATGTCTGCATACTGTTGCATCAAGTTGCACCTTTTTATTAACAACTATGTTCAATGTTGACATAAATCCAAATTTAGGAACAGGTCCACATTACACACATTTCCTCTGTGTGGTTATTTTGTTGGTCTTGCTATATTCCAGCATACAAAATTACTACTGTTAAACCATTTCTTACAGCATATGCATAACTGGGACTTTCACCTCCTAAATTGGCAAAAATACAAGTTTTGTCCCAGTAACTGAATATATGGTATCTACATTCTTCTGGGATGCTACACAGCAAACATTGGTAGTTTGTTACAGATGTATGGGGACAGCCTATCAGTCCCACCTTGAAGGGTCAAGCAGGACCAAGAGGTTGCCCCCTAAAAAAACATAAATAATTAACTACCAACTATAATGCATAACATCCCAGAAAAACAAATATCTCACTTACACCTTGGTGGAAATCTTGAACTGAATATATATTAGTTTTTCTCTTTCAAGATGATGATTTATAGATTCATTTACAAATGTGCACTTAACCTTTAAGAACCGTGCGTCCTATATATAGGACAGGCGTACCGCTACCCTCCAGATTTTGCATTTTATATATATTTTTTCAACAAATATAAGTACTGAGTATTTTAAACATGCTGCATACTCTCCATTTTTCTGTTCAAAATGCTGTTTATTTCATAATGCTACCTTTTTTGGTTCCTGTATCATTCACATTTTACATACAGAGTGTGCTAAAATTTAAATGTAAAATTCCGGTGCCAAAAGGTTAATTACCTATACAGTGCGACAATTCGGCAAACCACCCTACTTCATAGGACCATCTATTCTTCATAACACTGTATACGCATGCAGCTTGTTATTTGCATATAGATAATATCAAAGATGGTAAATGTGTCCAGTGACATACATCAGTCTACCGGCAGTGAATCATCTTACAATACTGACGCTAATGGTTTTCAGATCAAACCTATGACCTTTCTAATATTAGGATAGAATGTTAACCACTAGACCACCGGTGCCCTCTTGTGTGCCATTTATATCATCATTGTGTCTGCTAAACAGAGGGGCAGATACACACTGCTCTCTTCTGTGATACAGTACCATGTATTGTAGCACACAGTCTGCATTCCCCTTGAACAATGGTGTCCTCTAACAAAGTATGTGACTTCATATTCCACATGGATGTGATCTTCATAGTCATATCCATGTGACCCTCAAGTCTCATACAGAACCCGATGCCAGACCACCGCACATACATCAACTATGGACAGTAGGTCAGACTCAATTTAAATGATATGATATATATTTAACTGCAACTGGGATGACACCCGGTGGCAATAGTACAGCACTTATTTACACACAAACAATACACAGAACAAGACAATCGACACAAACAATAATAGAACAACACAATTCGCTAATTAGGAAGAGTGCGGACCGTGCCCCGTCTTTCCAAAGTATACCCTCGCATTTGCCATACAACTGAGGAAAAAGCACGGTAAAACCTCAGTCAGGGTAGGTGTAGAATGCCAGTTGGCAAAGAGTATACAAAACACAGCACACTTGTCAATAAGAATTATATTTATAACAAATTTAGTCTTGTGAATTGCATGCATTATCTACAATGTAGTATTAATATTACTCACACAATTCTGGTTGCTGCCGAAGATCCATGGCACCTTGCTTCACTATTTTAACGCTACTCACTATTCAGATGTTCAATTACTATTTACAATACAGGTAAATGTATTTTACAGATTTTCTATTGTGTGGTACTCTGCGAAACAAGGCACCACACACAGGCCGACGTCACATTTGGCGCACTTATATACCGAGCCCTTTCTCACACCACGAGCTGAACAAAGGCGGCAGCGGAGTTGGGTGCTTTTCACCGGCCAGTGTTGGTTATGGCGGCTCTCAAGCCTCATAACATTTGATGCTCCTGTACTCGGTCTTCCAGCCAAACTGGGGGTGGGGTGATCTAGGCTTCTTCCAGCTTCTTCAATCAAATTCCTCACCAGGAGAAGTCTGAAGTCTCGGTGGGAATATTTAGCCCCACACGAAGATAACAGAATCCAACTGTTGAGGACTGTTAGGTCCAAAAGGTGGAAAAACAATTTTGTGGTCCACTTGAAAGTATGTCGGCTAATCGAATAGCTGTTGGCCATACGATCAGAACTGTCGACATACCCCATGTGCCAATTATACCGTCTCACAATGCGAGGTTTCACGGGGCGGTTTTTGTTATCAAAAAAATTTCCTTCTGCTGGCGGTTGGTCCATGTTAGTCAGCATGTAAACTTCTTGTCTGTCCTTCCAAACTAATGCAGTTAAACTTCCCCATGTCCTCACCCTTACATCACCCCTTCCCAATTTCAAGTTTTTCGGTCCAAAGTCAGGGGGCATGTCTTTTGCGTTGGCCCGTACTGTACCACATGAATTTATTTTACGTGTCTCTAAGTCATCAAAAAGTCTGGGTGATGAAAAAAATTTGTCCATAAATATTTTATGTCCTAAACCTTCAACTCTGCGAGTCAGATGTCGAACAGTTGCATGCGCCGCAATCATGTTGTCAGTGGCAGAGGGTGAGTCCTGACCCATGTACACACTCATGTCATATGTGTAGCCTGATTCGTCACACAGTTTGTAAATTCTTATGCCGACACATTTCCTTTTCTTGGGAACATACTGCCTGAAAACAACCTCATCCCGGAATTTTACAATTACCTCGCCCACTGCTAAATGCTGTGAGGGGTTATAGAATTTGGCATAGGCCTGGTTCAAAGTGTCAAAAATGGTCCTAAGTTTCCATAGTCGGTCATATTCCTCGCACTGGTTGGGTCCCTGTGAATTGTCTGTAAAATGCAAAAAACGCAAAATATGTAAAAACCTGTCCCGTGTCATGGTCTCGCCATAGAACGGAGTGTGTAGCTGTCTAAGTCTAGACCAGTAATCACGTAGTGTGTCTCTCAAGTTGTGTCCCATCTGCAGAGTTAAGGCGATGAAAGTCATCATGTCTGGCAACGTAATGTCAGGTAGTAGGGGGCTAGGTCTGGCTTGTCTGTCTAAGTATTGTTGATAGTACAAATTGGTCTGCTCCACCAGCAGATGAAGAATTTCTGTGAAAAACAGCATCAACACAGACAGTGGTGAGCTGTCTTTGTTGATGTGTGGAGCCTCACTCTTTTTCACACCTTTGGGTGGACCAACAAAACGATGAATATTTTTGTTCCTTCCTTGAGGTGGTCCCCAGGTTTGTAATCGTCCACCACTTGTTTCAGCTTGTCGTTTGTCTTCTTCTGCTGAGGCTTGCTGTTCTTGTTCCTCTTCTTCTCCTCCTTCTAATTTATCGTCTACATCACTTGCCTCAGCACCTGATTCTGAGTCACTGTCAGCAACCAGAATTTCACTAATGGTTTCCTCATCCATTTTCATTCTTTTTACAGACATTGTTAGGTGTACTTTACAGCTACCTTATTCAGAAGAACTTCTGTGTTGGACTATGAGGAACAGCTGCAGAAACCTATGGCCAAACAAAGAAATTACCACTTCTATGGCAACAGCAAAATACATCGAAAGGTACACTGTGAATGCTGTCTAAAATGACTGCTATTCAAGTGTGCCCAGGAGGTTCTTAGTAAAGCAGATGGCTGTGTGACACACATTAGTGCCCCACAACCTCTACAGAGTGCTCCAGCACTACAAGAGGCATGTCTGTGTACCCTCCTGTAGCTGCAAAAAAAAAAAAAAACATTTTTTCACAGATATCTCCAATTTTCATGTATTTATTTGGTATGAAAAACGTGTCTTACAATATGCCACTGAAATCATTGGAAATCGTCGTTAATACTCATCTCATAGGTCGATGCGGATATTCAACCAACATTTGAGACCAATGCGGGCAATAAACCAAAACATGCACCTGGAACTTTATTAGTCAGCTGAGAGAAATGCACTGATGTAATGTCTTGTTACATCTAAATCAGGGTTACTGGATGGGTTTGGAGGGATGGAGGTGGACCATACTGACTCCACAAAGTAGCCCTAAACTTCAGGGGACCTACTGCATATAAACGTTTACCAGTATATGGGATAGGAATGAATACGATACTTCCATACTTGGCAAAATGTGACCCCTATATGGGTTGTTTGGCAATTTAAAGAGCTCAATACATAACCCACATATGGGTCGGACTATATATGGTTAAATAAAATCATCTGCAACACCACATCCCAAAACACATGTACAGTAATGCTACCAGACTGCTTTCATGGAATACCAACTCCAAAATCTTGATGTGGTAATGCCATCCTCCAAGCAAACCACCTCATGTTGTAACATTTGTCAGCGCTACAGCAGTATAGGTCGACCACAGTGAATCATGTGTGCTGTGATATAGCAGACAACAGCTGTGGGCCGTCGTCAGGTGTACCCACAACGACCAACCCTCCTTTAGGTGAACCAGCAAAATGAGATGGGCTCTGGTTACTATGTAGGCTATCTTTCAGGTACCAGAAAGTGTTCCCCTTCCTGACACTAACAAATGCAGACAGACATCAGTTATGATGTAGGCTAGCTCTATGTCATTGTCTATCCTCTCCTTCAAAGTGGTATCATGTCAAGGTTCACCTCAGTGCTTACAGCAAAAACACGCACTACCTAGTCTGCCTCACTGCGTACATGTTTGAGGCCATGGGTCGGTCAAGCCACTTGAAGCCCTTCAACATGTTCAACCACACTGTTAAGTGTTTTGACTGGTCTAAACGCACCGCACACCGCCAGGCCGGCATCCCCCCCCCTCGCACCTGTGTAGCCATCGCCAACCACCGCTAGCTCCAACCGCCACTGCCACACTGAAACCGCTCACCCTCATATCTACAGAAAATTGTCATGCAGTATTCGACCTATACTACAGTAGAGCCCATATGTCACCCGTGTTTGGATGGTGTCCTGTTCGACTTCAACTGGGTTACGAAGTTTCTTTAGTGCCTCCAAATGCCACGAAAGTACATTAAGAAAGAGCAGGACTGCTCCCTACATCACCTACTGATCACTCATAACTACCGTCCCACCTGATTCAACCCCTATGTAATTATCCACTAACCAACCTGACTTCAAAGTACAATCTTTTTCGTCTAACACATCTAGACGAAAGAGATTGTACTTTGTTTTAATATGGAACACATCGGGACGAATAAAGTTAAGTTAATAGTCAACCTATATAAGAACCTAAGGTCAAAACTACTAAAATTCTGTGCTAATATATATTTTAACAATGTCTAAACAAAAAAAATATCCCAAAATATGTCAATATAAAGGTAGCTAATACATCTCCAGCAGCGCAAGCCACCAAGAAAAAAGCTCAATTAATCCGTATTAAAGAGGAGATTAGAATGTTGTACAAGAAAAAAGACAAATTAAAACGCGATCTATATAGAGTCCATTTACAGGCAGCAAAAGACTGGGGAAAGTTGTGGTATCCAATCCAAAACTCTATACAGGCCTCCCTCAATGCTGAAATGGAAAAGAAATACAAAAACATTGATGGTAAGATTAAAAAGTTAGTACTCATCCAAGCAGAAAACCCTGATACCAAAAAAATATAGATGTTAGACGAAAAAGAATGTACTTTGTTTTAATATGGAACACACCGGGACGAATAAAGTTAAGCAACCTGACTTCCCTTGCAATAACGAACACAAGACCCCACCGAATTTCAGTTCACTACATTTTCTATGCGTTGAAGAGTCCAAGTTTTAGTGTGTTCAGTCGTATGCACTCTTTTACTCAGGTAATATATGCTGCGGTTCGAATTTCGTACTTACAGTTACTGAAAAGGCAAGATTCCTTCTTCAACACGTAAATACTTCCTGCTAACCTACTCCGCAACTTGCACCACAACAAAGCCACTCGTTTGTCCTAGTAGACATGTGTGAGATATTCTGTCATTGGCTCACGCCTCGTCACACTTCCATTAACCAATCAGATTGGAATTTCAGCTTCGGTAGTTTAATGGCGTCACAACTACGTAGACAACAAAAAGACTATACTTCTAAACAGTCAAATTGGCTTTCGATGTTAGGTGCGTACACAAAAGAAGAACGACTGTTCGCCTCAATATGATATGCTCTGTGGTCATGTCTGGCTATCCTTCCGTCTATTTGCATTTAACAACTCGGGTCCCACTAAAGATAGCCACTGAGCTACGCCGATTAAAGTCACGCAGTTTCAAACCGCTTGAGTCGCTACGCTGCCTATTTTCTACGGCTCCACGTTTTCACCGGGATGCCTTACTCCACGCGGTTATTTGCAGATGACCGGTGGTTGCACATATTAATACCTCGGTTGCTGGTTATATGATATGAAATGTGGATATGTGTTAGGTACGCGATCTGACACTCTCACTGCAGACAGTATTCAAATTTCAGTATTTAGGGTGGACGTCACGTAATTTTGTCGGACATATACGAACGTTTTGGAGGAACCTGTCTACGAAACTACATGGCTTCTCATCCCAGCCAGAAGTCCAAAAATTAAAATATATGGGTATATGAGAAAGTTACCTGGCGGCGGCACATTATGTTTCCTTTAAGTTTACCCAAAAGTATGGTTTTAGTCGTTTTATGAGTAGAAACAGCTTTTCCGTGATTGTATTATGTATTTATGCATGTATTAAGTTTACTATAAGTTTGTTAAATAAGATCACCTAAACCACCACATTTCTTAGCACATGCACACAGATGCAGCAGAAATGCTTTGCAAACACGGAGAGTATTACAGCTATTCTCTAGGTGAGTAAATTTAAGTAGTAACATTTCTAATTTGTTTTGAGGCTGTTTTTATCTAATCTCATGTAGATTTCTTCATGGTTTTCCGCAGAAACCAAACAGTGCCAGAATAGGACATTAAAACATGCCACGACCTCTTCCTGCCTTACCTATCAATCACTCATACCCTTTGATCCCACCTCATTCATGAACGGAAATAAGGATTACCGGGAATAAATTATGTTGTTTCTGTTGGGAAGTACAAAACATAAACTTTAAATGCATGTACAAACTTTCTGTAACTACTATAATATTGCATAATATACATACGTAACTTACTTTGAAGCAGTTCGTATGACTAGAAAACTGCTATGGACTGCTGAAATATGCAATGTCCATGATAAATTAACGGGCTATGGAAAGTGGATGCATCATGTTTATATGCTGCTATAAAATTGATGGGGAAAATAAAATCATTCAGTTTTATGCTGAAATAAACCCCTTGACCTCAACAATTCGACTGTGTTCCTAAGTATGAAAATTCTTAGGTCGTGTTCATTAGATCCATATTTTCCACCAATCGCGTTTGTCGATATGAGGAACTTATCATTCGATTGTTAACATCGCAAATCGATATTCAGTAATGATCTGAGTCGATACTCAACAAAATTCGATGATACACATTCCATATCAGAGAATATGTTTTCGTGTGTTTGACCCAGGATGCATTGAATTCGATTGAACTTTTGGACAGTTTGATTAACTTGGATGTACGTAACTAATTATGGCAGCCTTCCACCCAACACACAACGGTGACATTGTTCACTTAAACGTTGGCGGAACGAGGTATGGAAGGTTTAATGATATTTACTTTTGTGTGTTTTGACAGTGCTGTAGCAACAATGGTCAAGGAGTTAAACTTGATGGAATGATCATTGTGGATCTAATAACATATTTTGCTTGCTTTCCATTAGTGCTGTGATTTGGTACTGTTAAGGGCCATGGTTCCACATGTGGGACAGTAAATTTTGTCTTTTCTCTCCAGATTTTCAACCTCTCGCCAAACTTTGATGTGGGTACCAGATTCCTTCTTCACGGCCCTTCTTAGTGGCAGAATATCAAGTTTGCGAGATGAAATGGGAGCCATATTCATAGACCGGGATCCAAAACTTTTTGCTACAATTTTGAATTATTTAAGAACTAGAGATATTGACTTAAGTGTAGATATACGTGCATTTCGACATGAAGCGGAATATTATGGGATTGCACCTCTAGTGAAGAGACTGATGTTATGTGAAGATTTATGCCAGTCTTCATGTGGTGATGTTTTGTTTTATGGATATCTGCCACCTCCATGTATGTGTATTATCAACTTTTATTTTTAAAAAGTATGTTTTTTGACCTCTTGTGATTTTGCTGTTTAATGGAGATCATCACATTGTCAGTAATATGCTACCAGGCATATTTATATAACTGATGCTCTAGTTTTCTTTTCAAAACCAGTTTGAATCGAAGCTAGGCTATTTTGTTAGTCTGCCTGATCATTTTGGTTTTCCTCATCTCCAGGTGCATGGTGGGGTTATACTTACAGATTGAGAACGCACGAATCTTGCATCTCATTTAGTATATACAGATAGAGCTCTTTTTTTTTACATGATTTCATTTTACACAATTTTGCCTTAACGTACGTTGAAAATTGACTCCACCTATTGAATTTACACAATTTTTGGTTTAATGTGATGTTGCATCGACAATATGCTATTTTTTTCAGTTTAACATGGCATGCACAGTTTGTTACCACTCTTGTTTGTGTTGGAGGCTAGCAGAAAGTGATGTCACTGTCACATGTATGGATCGATTATGTTGGTGATATCATGTGGATGATGTTGTTCCCCTTTCAGCGGCATTGGCTTTTTTTTTATCAAAATGAGTGAGGTGAGAAACATAGATCCACATCACTTAGTGCATTCCTGGTGAAAAATTGGTAAAGGACAGTCAGTATTAAATAGAAATTAGACGTAATAAGCCAACTTAAAGAAGGTGAGCGAACTGTTGACATATGCCATTACGTTAGATTCGCGTGTAGTTGCGTAGGTATAGTTTGTGATAGTGCTGATAGAATTATAGAAAGTGCTAAGTCAGGAACTAAAGTGTTTGTATAGCAAGACTACCACAGTCCTATTGGAATGCACTGTACCAAAAGCTATGGATATGATTCTGTATATTTTAATTGCATTAGAAGTAATAAGTATCTCGTATAGAAATGTACATATATTGTATATACAGTACATATATACTCAACAGGTCCATATGTCCATTAGCAGTGTAGTCATACACTGTATAGGATGAGTTTGTCAATCCCTTTACCCTAGGAATTATACTGTCTTAGATGGGAATTTTGTGTTTGATTTGCGCGACTTTTTCAGGAATGCAACCCTGGTGTAAAAGGAAACCTGTCTGTATCCAGTGAAACTTTAGAAGTTTGTTGAAGTTATAAGGAAAAATCAGATTAAAGTCACCCTCATATTTTACTCAGACATACATATCTGGGGTCCGTCTTTTTGGACCCTGAAGATATCAGGAAACTTAAGTACAGGGACTATCTGGAACTTTGCTAAAGGAACATAATTTAGTAGTAGAACATGGGGCACAAAGGCCCTTTCCTAAGGCCTAGGTGTGTCAGGCCCAGAAGGGCTGGAACCCAAATGCCATTCAGTTCAATTTAATTCACCCTCATATTTCAAGATTTGAGAACTGTAAAACTATTTGTTGTTTATTGAGTGTCTGGTCATAACAGAGATCACCATACATGCTTCAGCATTCCACATTTCTTAGATTTACATGCAAATAAAGCCAGTTTTTAGAATAAATGATGTGGGACATTAAAACTGTATGATGGGATTTGAGGTTTGTGTAGTTATGACTGTAAATAAGGTAGAAGAAGGTAAGTTATACATATGTAAAGCACTTTAGTTGGTAATACTTGTTAATCAAAATTTATTATAACAGAGCATTCCATAGTTTAATATCAGGAAAGGAGAGAATGAGAGTGAAAGAAATTAAGATAATTGTTATAGGTGTCAGCACAGTGTTGAGAAATGCATTCTGCCACATGGCTTCTTGCCTGTTCATACTTTGACCTCAGGACAAGTTTCTCATCATCATCATCATCATCATCTCTCTCTCTCTCTCTCTCTCTCTCTCTC
>Ga0268261_10004558_pt1 | contig 10397 bp, 10 predicted proteins | sample TergutNc150P1_FD_190353 | JGI IMG/M metagenome (GOLD analysis project Ga0268261, IMG submission 190353) | Nasutitermes corniger P1 segment gut microbial community from laboratory colony in Florida, USA - Nc150 P1 (SPAdes) (version 2) | ecosystem: Host-associated > Arthropoda: Insects >...
CCCCCCTCCCATCCTGTTTCTTTAAGGTCCATTTTAATATAATTCCTCATCTAGACCTAGTTCTTCCAAGTGGCCCTTTCTCTCAAGTTCCCCACCAAAACAAACCAAAACACGGTCCTCAACTCTTGCCACGACCTTCGCCCCCTCACTTTCCTTGATGCGATAAACCTTACAATATTTGGTACAAGAACGACTCATCAAGTTCATTACACAATTTTCTCCAATCTCCTGCTAATTCGTCCCACACAGCAACAAATATGGACTTAGAGCTGTGTTGCTTTAACATCTGTTACGCAGTTAAAACGGACAGAGCAGTACTCTGCAACGGATAAGGCTCCTGCAGCCGAGAGGCTTAAGTATCCGTCCTCTGGCACTTGACGTCGTGTCGCTGGACAGGACTTCGGGCGTCTCCAAGGAACGTCGTGCCTTCACCTCCAGACTTGAGCGTCCACGTCTCCAGTCCTGCTTGACGCTGAAGATAAAGGCATTACGATCCTTCGAAACGTTGGCGACTACTCGCTCTACAACACAACGTCATATACCAGAGAACTTGGAAGGTAAAATAAATACGATCTGAGACTTTACAATTAGCCTTCTCTAAACACACCAATATTTTGTTATTACGAGTATGCGTTTTATCTTACTTCGGAACGGCTGGCGCACTCATTCCATGCTGGACACGGTTACTACCCTGTTCCGAGGATACCACACTACCTTAACACACCAACGTCCTATTCACACTCGTTTACACACTCATCACAAATCACTCCATCGCCAGGCCTAACAAGAAGCGTGGGAAATAAACCACAAGTGAAGGGAGATGGGAAATGGGGAACTTCTGTAAAATAAATGGGATCCAACTGTGTAGCTACATCTACCCATATGGAATTTAACAACGCCTTATCAACTACAGTAATTGTTTACTTCAGAACAAAGGGCATTTTTCTTGCAAAATAAATGTTAAGTGGAAACCACAGCACAGGGTAAACAAAGAAGATGAGAACACCCGTTGTTCTGGTCTTCCATTTCACGACGAAAATACAGTCCACGAGCTTCACTGATCACGTGACTTACTGTTGTCTTTTGTGACTTTAGAATAGAGTGACAAAGGCAGGGAAACACAATACTGTTACAGACACATGGAACTGGCCGTGAAGGACCATACAGGAGCCAGCACTGGGCTACTGGACCCACATCTGCTGACAAACATAGATACTGCGAGACTGTTCCGAACGCAGTACAGTACTGCTGCTTATCCGGCTGTCACTCCACTGGCGGGAAAATGATAAACTTAGGCACATGTACTCAAGAGAAACCTTGAACACTGGGAGAGTGTTTTGCAGTAAACAAGTTCTCAAACGAAGTTACAGGCCCTGCAAATCTTCCGCTAATTTGTGGACACTACAAAAATAACAGCCACAAAACTCAACACTGTAAATACTATTTTGAAGGGTATAACCTTGACTTGTAAAAAGAATAAAATTCATGGTCAAAAAAAACCAGTCTCATTACTTTCCTGCCACACCGTGTACGGCCCTAGCAGGTGAAACAATAACTAGAGAGAAATACGAAACACAACTCAATGCTCAAAAATTTCTGTTACACGAGTAAACGTCTTAATTCACAAAATTCCACTTGTAATGGTCAATGCGGCAACTTGGAATGAAATTCTATATGGGGCCGCAAGTCTCTGTAACCAGCGTCACGTAAACATGATGTGGCACAGACAGTTGCCAACTTTTCAAAGGAAAGTACTGACTCATCACTTGAGGTCGAAATGTGACTGGTTAGAAAAATCACACAGTTATGATGCATGAAGACAACTGTGGCGCATGGTGACTTCTGACGGTCACCATTCGAAGGCAAACCAGTGTCACTGCTAGTGGCGTAATGTGTTTCCGGTACCGATGCACCTCAGCAGGAACACAACTGTCTCTTTCCGACACTCTCTAACAAACACTTTCAACACTGTGATAAATGCAGAGGCGTCTAAATTCGTCAGTCGCTCTCAGAACCTCCAGAATACATTTTGATATAAGAGCGAGCCATTTAAACAGACAACTGCAGTTTCTCTGCTGCAACACAGCTAACCATATCACCGGTCATCTTCTTACAAAGAGATGGGTTTCTCTTATTTATTCAAGAATTTATAATTCGTGAAATCTTTCCTTATCATCCAGCACAAATTCCTAATGCACAATTTTTTGACTGATATTGTGAGACATGGACCGTAGTTCAAGGATGTAAACACTTCTCTGAAACCTTACCATCCTCCCTGACACACCAGTCACCCTGTTAATTTTCCTCAGCTTCTCCATTCCTCAACTGATGTCACACTGCACATAACCGACAGCCCACCGCTGTCCCCACATAACTCTGCCGCCAATACAGCAGCTGCGCATTCAACGAAATTTCACACGCATTTTGAATAAATTTCTTACAAAATTTAAACAAAAAATTTTAACCCCTTACTCGAAAAAAAAATCAGTGACCTGACAGGAAGGGACGCAGAATCATTCTTACTTGCGAGAAATGATTTTCTGAGGATGCAGCGTCTTCTAACATGCGATGCTGTGTCGTTGGGTGTACAGTTCCAGACGTTTCGAAGGCACCTGATTTTTCGGAACGTCGGTAATGACTCAAAACGGCAAAGAATTACATCCCGAAGGCCTGAAAACTTTTTCCCGCTTGTCACTAAAATTCGTGTTCTTAAAGGGAATATTCCGCGCAAAGAATGGATCTGTTAAACACGAAACAAATTTCTTCCTGCATTACTTCTTGTTACCATTTCCTAGCAAAACGAGACAACCAAATAGCAATGAAATGAGGCAGACTGGAGAATCAGATTCATCAACAGGGTATTCGATAATTACCGAAATCAGTGAATGCGTGCCAAACTTCAAAAATGTTTCGTATGTGATTTGTCAATCCCGTACTTTGAAACCGTGTTTGTTTCTCGGCACTACGGTCCATAAACGCAATTGTGTTCGCCTACCAAGCGGTGTCTCTACTTACCTTTACGCACTTCCTTCAGCATGCTACTTTATATAGGATTTTGTTATACCAGTTGTGCACCAATTTCAAGAAGTCAGTACGTGGACTGCTGACTGATTACGTAACGATGATGAACACAATGTGGACTTGTGGAAAGAATGTGACTATGGAGTGGGAATGTGAATGCAGAGTGGGAATGTGAGTATGGAGTGGGAATGTGAGCACGGCGTGGGAATGTGAGTATGGAGTGGGAATGTGAGTACGAAGTGGGAATGTGAGTATGAAACGAGAATGTGGGTAAAACGGGAATGTGAGTATGGAGTACTGCTGCCAGGCACTGACATGTGTGACGACTGATGGTAACAAGAAACCTTATCATGTTCTGACCGAATGTACACCGTCCTTGTGACGACCGGTGAATGTTTGTTTCCTGCCAGTAGATGAGGCCCAGTTTAGGTAGGCAGAACTGGTCTACACAACTGCACCGAGTGGCAGGTGGCTACGTCACACCGGCAAACGTAATTCGTTCTGAATGTTTGAAGAATTACTGAGTTCAATGCAAATCGCCTTTGCCATATTTTCAAAACAAGTCAAGACCTGCAACGAGATACTAGAACTAATTAGTCTCTCGGTTTCATTCAGTTCAACGATGCTTATACTCGTAGAAGTGGAGCAAGGTAGCAAGGCAGGCTGAGCACAAGCAGCTGCATACATAAACAAACCCTTTATTAAATCAATCTACAAACTACGTTCGCAACGTCAGGCAATTTGATACCCCTGCAGCAAATAAAAAATAAAATATTATGTCGTATATGGACCAGAATACATACACCCGTACTTCTGTATCTGGTTATCAGAACGAGCGGCACTAGTTGGAAACTTTTAATGATGGGCCGTCCGTCCGTCCGTCCTTCCCACTTCTCAGCGCTCTCACACATGAACTGCTGCGACGTAACGCTCCATCTCTCATTTCAAGGAGAGTACAGCTTCATCGTCACGTTTAGCGTGCTTCTTGTAACGGAAAAAATTAATAAAGACATGAAATCGGGGAGCACCGGCGACGGTATCCAGGTACTTACTGCACGATACAGTATCCACATACTTACCGTACGATACAGTATCCAGGTACTTACTGCACGATACAGTATCCACATACTGTACGATACAGTATCCAGGCACTTACTGCACGATAGAGTATCCACATACTGCACGATACAGTATCCAGGTACATACTGCACGATACAGTATCCAGGTACATACTGCACGATACAGTATCCACATACTTACTGCACGATACAGTATCCAGGTACTTACTGCACGATACAGTATCCACATACTTACTGCACGATACAGTATCTACATACTTATTGCACGATACAGTATCCAGGTACTTACTGCACGATACAGTATCCAGGTACTTACTGCACGATACAGTATCCAGGTACTTACTGCACGATACAATATCCAATACTTACTGCACGATACAGTATCCAGGTACTTACTGCACGATACAGTATCCACATACTTACTGCACGATACAGTATCCAGGTACTTACTGCACGATACAGTATCTACATACTTAGTGCACGATACAGTATCCAGGTACTTACTGCACGACACAGTATCCAGGTACTTACTGTACGATACAGTATCCACATACTTACTGCACGCTAAAGTATCCACATACTTACTGCACGATACAGTATCCACATACTTACTGCACGATACAGTATCCACATACTGCACGCTAAAGTATCCACATACTTACTGCACGCTAAAGTATCCAAATACTTACTGCACGGTACAGTATACAGATACTTACTGCACGCTAAAGTATCCAGATACTTACTGCACGCTAAAGTATCCAGATACTTACTGCACGCTAAAGTATCCACATACTGCACGCTAAAGTATCCACATACTGCAAGCTAAAATATCCACATACTTACTGCACGCTAAAGTATACACATACTTACTGCACGCTAAAGTATCCAGATACTTACTGCACGCTAAAGTATCCAGATACTTACTGCACGCTACGCCAAGCTGCTCCAATGCCATTCGCGTTCTCAGATACATACGAGGGTCAATCCCAAAATAAGTTTGCGTTGCACACATTTTGCGTCCCTAATTTAAAATCCATTAAAGACAGTTCACATTTCACCAAACCGCTACTGCACTTCTGACCCACACAGTGCCGGCCACAAATGACGTATTTAGCACATCGAGCGACGAGATTTTTTGATCAGGTCTGTTCCGATTTTTACAGTTTATTGGGTTAAAACATAAATGAAATAGAACACAAGTCTAATTATAAGCCAGGAGGAAGTCTGAACTACAAACAAGTACTAAGACCAAGAACTAAATATTCATGTCTCGCGCCCAATCAAGATATGAATACAGCTAACCTAGCCTCTAAAAACGTGGTACGGACACGAGACTGGAGAACGACACAAACAAACAAAAGCGGTTTAAATTCGGGGAATGCCTACTATTATTGGTCCAGATGCTTCTGTCCTTCACTTTCCCATCAACAGACGTACAAATCTGCACCTTCTTTTACGTGAATATGAAACTTGATCTCTCAGTTTAATGAACAAGACACGTTGAGGGTGTTTGAGACCGGGAGGGAGTCTGAGCAAGAGAGTCAGGCCTAGGACAGAGACAGTAACAGAAGACTGGAGAAAACTGCATTATGAGAAGCTTCACGAATTGTTTTGCCACCAGACACTCGACCGATCATACCAAGGAAGATGAGATGGGTGGAACATGTGGCATATTTGGGAGGGGGGAAACTGATATAGGAGTTTGGTGGGGAAACTCCAAGGGTGGAGGGTCTCACTTGGAAGACTAGACGTAGATGGGAGGGTGTAACTGAAGTGAAACAAGAAATAGGATCGGGTGGTGAGGACTGGATTTATCTGGCTCAGGAAAAACAAGTGGAGGGCTCTTGTGAACACGGTAACGAACATTCGGCTACCGTAAATTCGCGGAATTTCTTGTCTAGCTACAGAACTGTTGGGCTCAGGAGAAGGACTGCTGCCAACAGCTAGCTACAGCTACAGCTACAGCTACTGTCAGCAGTCTGCGTCGTGACTCGACTGTCTTTACCTCGCGGTTTATCGTTAAATTTGCTTTTCAGGCAGGAAACATGACAATCGCTGGGCGCCAGATCACAGCCGCATGACAGATGTTCACAGTTCTTTCAGCCACTAAAGCAAATGGTATGTAAGTCTCATTTCTGACGGACAGACAGAAAATCAGACACCATTTCAACTGTTCTCTGCTTGCTGTCACACAGTAGGGACCGCTACAAGCAAGGTGCTATGCAATGTAAGTGCACCAGCCACAGCAAGAAATTCGGCGCGTTCTTTGGACGCGATGCAAATCCTCATTGCCACTTTGTTTCATATTACACGACTACACTGTCTGCTGTCACGACTCTACTATTTTAGCCACTACACAAAAGTACTAACATTTTAATATAAACAGCAATCCTAGGCAGGGGTTCGAACCCAAGACAGTCCGTATGGTACCTGTGGCGAACAACGTGGAATGGGACAGGATTTTCTGCATGTACTCAGGTTCCCCGTCAGCGGCTTCGGTGGTCTAGAGGTAGCATGCTGGCCTTTGGTACCCAAGTTCGCGGGTTCGCACCCGGCCGAAACCGTCGGATTTTTAGGGCGAAAAAATCCTCAGCACGCCTTCCTTCTGAGGGGAAGTAAAGTCGTCGGTCCCATGTCGTAGCTTACGGCATGTAAAAGATCCCTAAACGTAACGTGCAATTCGGCATTTAGGCAAAATTTCCGGATATTTTTCGCCCACAGTTCCACCTTCCGCCGCTGGGTGCTCTCGCGTGGTGACACGCGTGGAGACGCCTGGTGGCGAAAGTTGGAACGTCTAATCCAGATCGCACAATAAGCCTTGAAGGCTGCAGTGCATAAGTTGAAAATAATAATCATAGGTTCCGCCGTCAGTATCATTCCACCAACGGTCCATCCCCATGTATCACCGACAATACACGATCGCAGTTACTGACAATAACACATTTAAATTTCCCATTACGAGTGACAAAAACAGGCACTTTCGTTTTTGTACCTTCGTACCTACTAATGGAAAGTTTTCCGAATGCGCGGATTTCGGAACCATCAATAAACACAATCAACGTGTTCGTACAGCACACACAGTCTTACGATCCTCCTTCCATACGGAATACAAACCGAAGGCTCATTACTGCATTCACAAAAGCTTGCCATTGCACAGCGCACATTCACAGCCAAAAGTAATCTAAGCGAACAGCTTGCTCTCCAAATTGATCTCGACTCTTAATCGTTCGCCAACACTGTATTAAGCATTCCTTGTTTTGCCCATATGCGCGTACCGCGTGCCTCACCAATCTTATCCTATCATATGCGATTACCCTACTAGCGTTTGACGGTAAAGGACACCTTACTCACTCCGTCCAGCCTGCCAGCTTAATTCCTCTACAGCACGAGGAGCTTCCTAAACTGCCGTTTCTCAAACATCCTCAAAATGTTTTCTTTTTCTGTTATGGCGGAAAGTCAAGTTGTACGCAAAACTGAGTCATTATTTTAATGTTTACGCCTTTAAATAGCAGACGGAAAGTCAGAAAATAACAAACTGATTTGCAGGAATCATTTTAGAAATCCAGTTATTTCCAAATATTTATTGCCATTATTTTCGAACAACGGCAACACTAGTTCAAGGTATTCTTGATTTCAAACTTTTGCCGTGTTCTGAATGTTGTAGGCTTCCTTCTGGGCAATTCCCTGCGTCTGAATTTTATATTTATAGTTTAAGGTACTTATTACACTGGTCTAGATTTATAAAAGTCTCCAGTCTTGCAGTTTCGCTACGCGCGAGAACCGAACCCACGTTCACCACTGTTTCACCTGTACAGCACTGCACGCAGGCCTCAAGCTGAATTCCAGTTTCTAGGCAACACCATATTTGTGAGAGATTTTGGTTCTGGCAGCGGTGTTGCTGAGGATTGAAACGACCTGGATGTGACCAGTGGTTTCCGACGTTTCGCGAGGATCTTATCGGCTTCGTCTTCAGAACAAAACAGTCCTGCCTGCCCTTGGATATAAAGGCAACAAGATCGTTCGGCATGTCGTGATCCTCCAAGTGTCATGAAGCAACTGTATACCGTTTGTTAGGACCGCGCAGTCTGTGTCTCAAACAGAACTGTAAAAGAATGTGGTCCATAAATACTGATGTAAGTATACAAATATGCTTTGAGTAGCACAAAGTAGAACCAATAGACTGCCAAAGAGGGGTTCGACTCCCGCGAAGGGCATGGATTCCTGCAGCCAAACAGGTTCTGAAACTCACGCAGCCTCTGTTACAACGCTTACGGGAAGAGCGAGAGTGTATAATTGTTACAGTGTGACCAACAAACGTGTAAGCTTCGTTAGAATTACAGAAATGATTTAGTAAGCAAACTGCTACATGTTTCGCCAGGCAGCATACAGTTGTATAAAGCAACTGTCCAACCCTAATACCATACCCAGTATGCACACCGTCGCACTGTACAGTGAACACACTCAAACCTACAGGCTGCTCCGATTACTGTGCTCATATCTATCTCTGTACTCGTACAATGACAAGCTTGCGACAATTCTACATACAGGTGATGATATAACGGTTGGACTATTGTTTTATACAACTGTGTACTGCCTGATAATGGGCCAGTGAGGGCCGAAACGTATAGCAGTTTGAGTATTAACGCATTTTTTAAATTCTAACGAAGTGTGTGTGCATTTGTTGGTCACCCTGTAGTAACTGAAACATAATGCATGGAATGGAAAATGTAAAAAAGAAGGCAGTTCTTTTTTACATTTTCCATTCTATGCATTATGTTTATGCTGGACGGAGTGGAGGGTTTTCCCACTAGCATCTATATGGCGCCATAGTTTAAATTCCAAGAAATTTGCGCCCAATACATATCCGTTCCAGTACGACAGACAACCTTTATCCTCACTTTACAGCTCTCGGCTTTTATAAAATAGGGCTCTGATTTCGCTCCCCCACATTTCGTACGTAATCTTATGTCACAATAACTTAACGGAAATGCTGTGACGTCAGAACTAAATTATTTAACACGCTGCAAGGTTAATGTTTCATATTTATCTATCGAGAATCACAAATGTTAAGGCATTTCTTTCAAATTGTTGCTTTCGTCAAAATATCTGATTAATTCCATACTAAAATAAATATATGACAACAGAAATATCTGGAATTTAATTACCTTTCTTCCAATTTTATTGTAAAATTTGTCTCAAGTTGTAACAGTCTGTGTTTAGTATTAATTACAAAACATGTAATTAATACGGACCTCATGGGCTGTCTCTAAAGTCTGTATTGATAATGTACTGCGGTGTTTGGTTTAAAAAGCAGTTCCCAGAATACATCACAACAGACCGTACAACGATACGTGAAAATTAAGGTAATTTTCTCCCAATTCTTGATGTTTGCCGTCAAAGAAATGCATATCCACATCAGAATCTACATACCAGAAATAAAACGAATATTACTTACGGGGATAATGTTAAGAGATAAGACCCAAAGTGTGATTTTAATAGACGGCGTCAGGCGTGCGCTGGCTACGTGTCCACCCCAGGACATTTAGATAGACGCGATTGCTACGCTCCGGGGAAGAACTCACAAAAAAAGACGATGATTACGGCTGTCCGACCGGCAGGTAAAATTCGATATTCTTATACGATTGTTTCTGATGACATCTACCGCTGCTAACACCACTCTTGGTTCGTGATACTGTGCTAACAATGTCACAGTGTCATTAGGTACACAAGTCGTAAAATCCAATACGGATCTTGCTAGATAGGGCACTGTGTTGTGTGTGGCGTACGCCACCCACAGCACACTCAAACCAGTTCCAACTCTTTCACGACAGCAGCAGACAACAGTACGGTGTAACGGTTACCAGATGCTGTAGTTACAGTTGTTCTGTGCTCCTGAAGATGGGTAATAGTGACGCCCGAAACATGTAGAGCAGCTGTCAGATTAAATAAACTCTGTGACTTGTGCATCTAGTTGGGATTTATATACCAGACACTAACATGTCGCTCACAGCCATTCCAGTCTCCACCACTGCCAGCCAGGTCCACGCCACAGACACTAGATCGGACAGATCATCACCGATGCTTTAGGACTCCTTGTGCCTTATGAAAATTCTCACCGTTAACGCTTTAAACCCCGAATTAAATCCCATCTTCTATTTTCTGGCATTATTAGCTCACCATTTTCTCCACGTTAGCAGGATAAGGGTTAAATCATTAACCCTTAGGCTACTAATGTCATATATATATGGAGCACCTATTCTTGATGTTTCTAGATCACACACAACGACGCAGCACAGT
>Ga0268261_10004559_pt1 | contig 10396 bp, 7 predicted proteins | sample TergutNc150P1_FD_190353 | JGI IMG/M metagenome (GOLD analysis project Ga0268261, IMG submission 190353) | Nasutitermes corniger P1 segment gut microbial community from laboratory colony in Florida, USA - Nc150 P1 (SPAdes) (version 2) | ecosystem: Host-associated > Arthropoda: Insects > Digestive...
GTGAGAGAGAGAGAGAGACAGAGAGAGAGAGAGAGAGAGAGAGAGAGAGAGAGATTCTATTTAAAGATAATGGATAGATTGGAACATGTCAGGGATAAGATGTTTCAAAAGTAAAACCTATGTACTGTGCATTTTGTTGGTTATAATAATCTGTCTGTTACCGCTGAGTCACAATACCAAGCCATATGGTAGCAACTTACAAAGATTTCAGATTTCTGGGCAGAAACTAACCACCTACCAGACAACACAGCATCATAATTCAGTACAATCACCACCTCCAAGCACACATCACTCAATATAACTACCACAACAAGAAGTCAAACCTTACAATGAAAATTCTACAACACTATGCTACCACTACACCATCCTGATAAAACCTGCAACAAATAGAAACATCTATTATATGGACACCTACAGCCCTCTTTCTATGAACATGGTTTCTGGTAGGCGTAATTATACACCAAGAGATGTAATGATTTTAGGAACAGCGCAAGTTACAAACAGGAATGACATACATACCTTAGTGAGGTCTGTCCTGTACTTGTTAGCTTTCAACAGCCTCTTCAGTTTATATAAAGAACGCCGTGGACCAGCTTTCATTGTCCTCTTCACCACTGATTTTGCAGGTTTGTACTGAAATCAAAATTCCACACATACTTGAAGTGGGACTACAACACACTTCCAACTACATGCCATACTGCGGTATGTCATCAGCAGTGGGTGGTGATAGAGTGATTGTCATCTTAACACTCAGCCAACTTCTAAACATCATTTGAAGTCCAGTCAGACACTAATACAGAGGAGATACCATGAATTATTATTCCTCCAAAATGTAACATATTCCCCATCTTCATTTACTGACAGCTCAAAATTCTACTGTTTCTTTACTCAGAGCAATATATTTTAATAAATATCATAATGTAAGTACAACATGCATCTTCATGTCCACCTTCAATAACTTTTACATACCTGAGATTATATTGGATCACTACTGCCAACACAAGACCACACAAACTCAAATCACAGTATTCAATAGAAAACAACAGGCACAGATAACTCACGAACTATACGCTTTGAAATGTACTTCTGGTGATAGAACATACTTTACTGTTTAAAATACCATCTATTACACCAAGAACAGCCTTTTGTACTAACAACATGCTTCAGGCCATGAGGTTCCATCTTATAAACAACAATATCAAAAATATTAATTCCATCAAAATGAGGTTCTGAAGTTTCACTCTCATGACAGGAATGACAGAAAAGAACATTCAATCCACCAGGGTAACACCTGCAAGTTTACTTTCAGTAACACAAACCAAATTCATATCTCCCACTACAGTGGAGCATCAATTATCTGAATGTCAATCATCTGAACCACCCCCAGTATTAAAAAAAAAAATTACCACGCAATTTCCAATTACTGATTACTATACTGAAATATCACTAAGCCAGTTAAAGTATCACAGGAGTTCATAATTGAACGTCAGCTTAGGTTGAAAATAAATTTGGTATGCAGCATTATTTCAATATCTGCTGGTTATCACTTACAATTTCCTAAACCAACTACAGTCTTTGATGATGATATTCTAATACATATTTGTTTACCTAAACAACTTGATTAACCAAATTTCCTCAGTTCCAATTACTTCAGATAATCAATAATCTACTGTATTTGTATACTTACAAACTGTATTCCAGTATGACAAGCTGTTCATATTACAAACAAGTTGAGGCTTTGAGATTTAATTTTACTGGCAATGGTAATTTAGTTACTACAGTAATTTAAACATACCTGAACCCCTTCATTTTTTTAGAATGGAAATTTCACACACAGCACATGAAACACAAAGGTACTTTTCACTTAAGTTGTTTCATAAATCTTTTACTAAATTTTCTATAAATATTCAACCATATGACAGAAGCTGCTGTTTGATATTGTGTATCAGTAACATACACCTCAACATATTGATGATTTCTTCTTCTTGTTAGTGCAACATAAAGGTGGCCAGAGCCAAAACAGGCTGGAGTAGATAAATGCCCACATGACCAAACACTTCTCTTTGTGATTTACTGATCAGTATAAAGGCAGAATCATGGTAAAATGGCATACACACCCTACATCACAGCCTTTTTTCATGAGCTGTTTCTTTATTCTTACAACCACGTTTTCCTCCAAAAGGCTAGTAAATGCCAAAAATACAACATGGTATTATACCTACAAGAAGAATGTCCAAATAAAATAATATGTCTATAGGATGCACAGTGTTCCCAAATGGGAAACGAAAGAATATTCCAAAATTTTGTACTACCTTCGAACATAAAAAATGTTGAAAATTTGTAACTCCTCTTTTAACAGGAGGTATGCACTCTTTCAGATAAATATAATCATGTACATATATACATGCTCACATGGTGTTAATTATATGCTTCCTTAATTGTTTCCTCTGCCTCTGAGATGGTGTACAACACACAGCCCAGCCCATTAACAGCAACCATGCAAGATACTCAACTGTTTCTCCTGCCTCGGCAGGCACCTCAAACAGAACACACCAGCAAATGGAAACCAAGGCAACCACAATGCATATCATGCCACTGGGTGTAATTCATCAAGGGCAGGATTCATACATGGCATTACATAAAAGCATAGACTGTAAAACTACATTCTTCGAGTAGACCGTACTTTAACACAGACATCATATACACGTTAACCATTGTCATCAAGTTCCCATCACATCATATTTTAAACACTACAAGGTAATGGTCAGTGCAAAATAATGGATATGTGTTATTCAAGATTTCCCACTGCCCACAACTTGAAAATTAGGCTGCCAAGAACCTGCATTAACACTACACAGTTCTCTCCATACCCATACTCTAAATCGCACATGCTAACTCACCGAGGCTCTGCTTTTCTTGTACACTACAGTGAACCCCTTGTTATCTGGTGCAGCCACTATGCCAACGCTCTTTTTATGTACCAGTCCACTGTGTCGAAACGAGCTTAAGTTCGTAAGGTTATTTGGTTCTGTACTGAAAGGCTTCTTAACATTTCTTTTCTTCAAAAGATATGCGTTGTTGTTGCGGATGATCATCCACGTCAAGTGTGCTGACATTATGAAGCTTCCTAGGAAAAAACGATCAGAATCCAAAAATTACACGTGGCACATATAATCACTCTAGTTCTAGATCGTTGCCGTTCACCAGATTAAATGTTTCATGTAAATATAGTGCCATCAGTTGTGGGTGGTGATAAACCAGGTGTCTGCACGGCAGTTCAGATATCGTTTAACATCATTTGGCAACGTGACGCGGACAGTAAAATACAACACGTGGGCCAACTGCTACTGAATGGTTCCTAGGATGTTCCTCAAAGCGATAATAATAGTAATCATATCGCCATGGAAACTTGGTCAATTCTAGACCTGTAAACTATTACATACAATATTAATTCGATCACTAAGTCAACTATACAACTCCACCTCACTCACCTCTCAGATGCAACGACCAGCACAAAGAATTATAACGGAAGTGAGACTGCAGCACCGGTAACAGCCCACTGAAATGGCGGTCAGCGAGATCAGCATACACAAATGGCCGTACATTGTTATATGACCCGTGCTTGCATCGGAACACGGTAGGCCTACATCATCCGAGGGATGTGTGATGTTGGGGCTGTGGAAGCTCATAACCTGTGAAAGAAGTGGCTGCGACCACAGATCTGATCTGGATCATGGATCTGGATGCAGTTCACACTGTGAATGGATGGCACAGATAACATCATGGATCATAGTCATACAATCAACGATGCGCTCAGAGTAAGATTGTTAGTTGCTGTGTAGGGCACGTAAGACCTGTGACAAATAGTTGCAGCTAAGGTGAGGAGTTAAACCAATACAATTGAAGCCTGTTCGTATAAATCGTAATTCCTATGTGTTCTGTATATTTGTCGGGTGGGTATATTACGTTGAAGTGGATGTTTTCGCTGATACACTTACATGTTCTACTGCGAATGTTTTGTCAGATCCGTCGGGAGTATAGTAAATGTCCTATAGCACCGGTTCTATAAAGCGGATGAAACACCTGGAACCCGTATTCTAAAATCGCTTCTATAATATCAATTCCAATTTTGTTTTTCTCACTTTAGTATGGATAAAAGCACACGTTTGTGCAATTCTATGTGTGCGTTTAAATCTTCATATAGTGCGAGCATGGGGGTTGGGCAAGCAGACGGTTGCATTTGACATCAGAGCGGGGCGCAGACATCGATAATTCGTGGAAATCGAAACTGTCATGCCGTCATTTTGAAAGCAAGTCTGCATCTTCCAGTCTCTTATACATCATAATACAATGTACAGTACATAACTAAGATACTACAAATTTTGGGACAGTTGTCTCATCTACATGTGGCATGCTTACAGGGCATTGGCAGTGCAGTTTCAACTAATGTTGTGAAATAAAACCTAATGCTATAAAACATACACAGCTAACTGGTATATCAGTAATCATGTAAAATTAAATTATGAACATACAAAAATTACACAGTGTGATACTGTTGCAAATTTTTCAGGGTGTTATGTCCTTCTTGGTTCATTGTCTGTATACAGGGTCCTTACTTCCTTTATATATAGTGTTTTGTCACTTCATGGAGTTTTTACATAGCAGGAAGCAGCACAGTGATAGCTATTATTCCAGTTTGCTATGAGTTGATGCCTACATGTTGCAATTCAATGTACTGCAGTTAATATGAGGTTTTTACTTGGCATATAACAAAAAAAAAAAGTGCTGAAGAAAATGGTTTCCTTTGGCTTGCAGATACTGAACACATGTAATAAACACACTGCTAATTACACATTGAAGTTTTCCTAGTGAAACTGAATACACTACATACTAGCTTAGGTGTACAGATCATAAGCACACACTTTTTTCCTTTAATATGCCTCACAATCAAAACTGTACAGGTTCAGATCTGGCTACTGAAAAGGCCACAGCCCCCTGCTTATTATTCTGTGACCAAAATGCTTGTAAACAACATAAGTTATATATATATTTTTTTTTGTGTTCAAAAAATGGTGTCAAAATGTAACATATTAGTGTGGATGTATGGTCTTGTAAACTTAAAATAGGGGGGGGGGTTCCAGTAATCATATTTGTGTTGACAGCATACCACACAAACTTTAACATCTTGTAATTGGACTTCATGGATTAACAGGTGATATTCTGCAGATTAGTACCTCTTATTCTTAGAGTTCACATATTCACTCAGATGAAACCAAGCTTTATCACCCAACAGATGAAGTGTGGGGTCTGTTTCTCCACTGCGCAACTGAAGACGGCCTATCAGTGAATGTAAAGATGTAACAAACATCAATGTCATAGATGAATACAGGCAGCTTGCTAAATCAGCCAAGATCCTTGCACTAAGGTAGCAGGCAGGAAGTGACAAAACAATATTTAACAGAGTAGGGGCCCTGTGTACACTTACAGTCACAATGTGTATATTCTTTCAATATAACTGTTATAAGTTGTATCAAAATACTCCATCTCTTAATATTTCATTGTTAAATATTTCTGTCAATGTATACAGTTAAACTGCCTGTTGTTATTTTGAACTTACACTGCATAGGTTTGTTATGGTTCCTCTCCTATGTGACCCTGCACACATTCATAAGAGTCTCTTTAAGGAAATTTATGTATACGTATTTGTGCAACAGTCCACCGGCACATTAAGAAAGGATACAGGTAGCAATAAAGACTGCATCTGTGCGAAGTTAACAAAAACAAACCGTTGTTAAACAGTTCTACAGCTCACGAACATTTCAGTGGTTATCACCATCCTTAAGGCCAGTCAGAATTATACTCATGCAGTGTACCAAAATTACATAACACGATGGACCCACTACTTTGAACAGTTCATTTCAGCATAGACTGTAATCATCAACCATCACTTACATATGTAATAAAATGTTCTAAACCAGTACAATGCATGGGAAAAAAAACTATATGTCAGGTTAATGTAATTCTTGTCACAGAACTGCACACAATCCCCAGGCATTATATTGCATTTACACTATGTTTTCTTAGGCACAGGATATATTTCAAGAACAAGTGACTGTCACTACCTTTTTGAGGAGTACATGTCCTATTCCATTACTGCTTATAGGAAAATCATTTTTAGTTAAACCTGTTTGATTTACACCCAGTTTTTCAGGAACACAATTAGGGCATGAAACAAGTACATGGTGTATTTAAAAGAAAAAGTTGCAAAAACTAGTACCAGCTTTATCAGCATGTAAGAATTCAGCTCCTGCTCAAACAGTTTCACACAGAGAAGCTAAGACTTCTACATAAATCTGTGTAGCTGTTTCAGTTTTTATAAAAGCCAGTAAGCAAGAAACTCCTTTCATTTTTAAGTATCGACAGTTCTCATTATCAGATGTTTATAGAATTTTGTTTTAACAGCAATCTAAAATACAGTCAGGTCACTAACGACTACTGCAGAGTGTGTGTGTGCTCAGATGTTCCCCTCTGCAGACACTGGTAGCAGATTACACCACGTAACACCTCAGAACATTTGAATCTTCCAGTTCTATGTACTTTAATTTATTATCAGTAAAGAAAATAGATACTACAGACCACAGGAAAAGTGATGTACATCTTAAAACACAAACTGCACTGCTCAATGTAATTGTATTAATTATATATATAGTATTAATGGCATATATATGAAAGATCAACAAGAGTTAAGTACACTTTCTCAGTGTTAACTTGAACATGTTTCTACACTTCTGCCCATCTGAAATTTTCCACAACTGCTGTGAGGATTTTTACAAAGGTTGGCTCTTTATAAACATTATCAATACAGTGAGGATTCAACACATGCTTCTAAGTAAGGCACTTCCTGAATTACAGACCATTACTGCCTTTTCACAAATTAGCTAAACTGCATACATAATATTTAATACCAACTTGTTGCACAAGGTTTTTATTTGTTACTTATTGCTCCAACATGTTTCAGTCTTACCTACTGGCCATTTTCAGGGAGCACATTAGTTTTTCGATGTGTGCAGCTTAAGCGTCCACTTATGTGAAAGAAATTCTAACACACACACACCCTCACACACACACACACACACACCCTCACACACACACACACACACGCGCGCGCGACAGACAGCCAGCCAAGTAGCTAGAATTTCTGTCACAAGTTGACATATGCTGCACACATTGAAAAACTAATGAGCTCCCTGAAGATGGCCAACAGCTAAGGCCAAAACTTGTTGGAGCAGTAATTAATAAATAAAAACACTGTGCAACAAGTTGGAATTAAATATTATGTATACAATATAGTTGCATGGAAAATGTACAATATTAAATTTGCTAAACTATATTTTATTTTCAGTACTTTGAAGGGTATAGATGTTGGGTTATCATTCGCAAATCCTTCTGACAAACACAACTATACTGTTATTGATATTTCTATACTAGTCCGTCGAAGTGAAGCTCTGATTGATGTTACGTACAGTCTTTTCCTGCAGTACTATGCTGGCACCTAGTTTGTTGCAAAGCTTGTAGGAGTCCTACCTTTGCTAGATTTACCACATGAAAAAAAGTCCAAAGTTCATAATGTTACATTTACATTGCATGCAGGTCATGATGGCTGCTGAGGAGCATAAGAAACTTTCTACCTTTGTGAAGAGTATACATCAGATGCTGAGGCACGAGACTCAGAAAAATGGGGCTGACAAAGCGTGGCAAGAACACTGCAGTAAAAGTGAAATTTTGCAAGAATATGCAACTTCAATGCAAAAATTAGCTTCTACGTTCTGGGAACAAAATTCGGTAGATAAGAATAAAAGTGCTTGGTGCCGAATAAAATGGGTAGTTGAAAAATGTGTGTTGTACTTTTTTGAAGGAGAAAGAGAGATAAGAAGGATCAGAGAAAATGAGAAATTTAACAAAATTGCAAATGATATGGACAGCTATGCAAAAACATGTGTTAAACATGGTGAAGTGACAGCAAGTAAAGAAATACAGTCTGAGGCAGGGTGTCTTACTTTGTTAGATGTCGGCAGTTGTTACAATCCCTTCAGGGTGTATCCATTTTTTCACGTGATTCCTATTGACATAGCTCCAGCAGAACCTGATGTATATGTATGTGACTTTCTCAATTTAGCTGTTGCTGAAAGGGAAGAATCCATGATTCTGAGTGGCAGGTTCATCACAGAACTTCCAGCAGGTGCATTTGATGTTGTTGTGTTTTCTCTGCTGCTAGATTATTTTCCCTGCCCAAAACAAAGATATTCATGTGTTTGTAAAGCATACAGACTTCTAAAACCAGAAGGCCTTTTGTTCATTATTACCCCAGATTCAAAACATTCATCAGCAAATGCTTCAATAATGAAAGACTGGAGAATCACATTAGCACACTTAGGATTTTCACGAATTTACTATGACAAACTACCCCACATTCACTGCATGGCATATCGGAAAGATATAAATACAGAAGTTTCTAAACACTGGATATCATATAAGCTGCCTAACAAAAATTATGTACAAACCAATGCAGGTTTACATATTCCTCAAGATTTTCAGAATATTAATGATCAGTGTGGTGATGATCTACTCCCAAAGATTGAAAGAACCAGCCAAGATGATGCAGCATTAGTACAGCTGTTCTCACAGCTTCCATATAACTTTTAAGTAATAGATTAAGGAAAATGGGGTTAAGTGTTATTACTCAAGATTTGTCCAAAGACCTTACATTTGAGCCCATAAATGGAAGATTTAATCAGTGATGTACCTTTATAAATTGAAGTGTTAAGGTGACACCTGTTTATGTCATACCTCCTGTTGGGTTTTATGATTATTTACTTTCCTCAAAGAAGTCAGCTGTAAAGCATGCTTTGTATAATCTACAGTCTCTGGTGTATGGTGGCATTAGTTACTAAATTTGGTATGCTCATGTATGATGAAAATGATATTTCATCACTGGACTATATATGCAGTCATTTTGAAGTCAACTGAATAATAAAATTCATCATTGGTATACCTTGTGAACAATATGGGTAATAATAATTAATTGAATGTGTTGGAAATTTCATGAAAATAAAAAATCATCTGGAGTTAACACAATCCCAACAAAGAAACTCATAGAAATACATGTACTCAGAATTGGTTTTACCACCTGCTCTGGAGTTAATGAATAATAATTGTTCTTGAAAATAATATTTGTTCCAATAAACATTATAAACATATAAGAATACAGTCACCACAGGAAATACATCCACTCTCATGTTTATTGGTTCTAAGTTCTTTGTTGTGAACCTGGAGTACTGGTACTCTCACTGCAGACCTGTAGCCCAAAAAGCCAATGAAAGCATGTTCTTGAACACTGTTAATATTTTCTTTTCTTTTATGATGAAATTTCTGCGTTTTCTGCATCTGACTTTCATATCAGTAATTATGCTCACTGCTATTTTGAACTGCTGCTTCTATTAACACAGAACATGTTGTGTAATTTTATCTGAGAGAGATGGCCTGCAGCTGACAATAAAAGGTGCAGATAGTGTAGTAGATAAAGTTTAGCTCTGATTTGAGTTGCCAAAAACTAAAGTGTAAGTCACAAGCCTACAGTTTGAAACACAGAGGGTATTGTGCCAACCACCATACAAAAAAATCTGTCACATTACCTTTGTTGTTCAAGGCTGTATTTATTGCTTTTAAAACAAACATATGTTGTAAGCATGTTCTTTTAGGAGAGTGTGACTCCTGTTATTTTTGTAAGGTTGTTTTGATTTACACTTCTGCTTTAAATTAATTCTACTTCTACCTTAGAAACCTTGAGTGACATATTATTTACTCCTCTGCTTGTGAATTACAAGTGACTCGCATTTTTCACATCTCTTGCAACAATGCATGAATGAATAAACTGAATGATGTATCTTGCAGCGCAAATACTGAACATATTACAAAACAAAAATAAAATGTCATACCAAAAGGAACGAAAAGCGCAAAATTATGTGAAATTAGACATATTTTACTGCCAGCCTATGAAACTCAAGAATTAACCTTCACAACCTGCTTACATGTCATTCAGAGGACATACATCACAAGCTTCTGATGACATATTCAGGTCAATGAAAAGGTAATTGGTTCTTAGTAAAATATGAACATGGTTTCTGGCTAATAAGCTTATATTAAACATAGAAAAAGCAAGCTTAGTAAAATCTGCACCAACTAAATCATCGTTATATCCACTGAACCTACTTTATGCTAGTTGCATATATACAAAAACTTTTCGTCAACACACCTTTATTTGTTTTGGTAACTAGATTAGGCTACATGTTTCGGTCACAACATGGACCATCATCAGGCCTTTGACTTTGTTATTACA
>Ga0268261_10004560_pt1 | contig 10396 bp, 9 predicted proteins | sample TergutNc150P1_FD_190353 | JGI IMG/M metagenome (GOLD analysis project Ga0268261, IMG submission 190353) | Nasutitermes corniger P1 segment gut microbial community from laboratory colony in Florida, USA - Nc150 P1 (SPAdes) (version 2) | ecosystem: Host-associated > Arthropoda: Insects > Digestive...
AAATCCTGGATAGGAAAAATATCTTCCAGGAACAGGCTAAAGACGCCTTTTGCACTAAACAAAACCCACGGACATATAAAAGCAAGAAAGTATTTTTTTTTTGGATAATGATGGAATTCTATACAAGCACCGCTCTAACGTTAACCACCAGCTAGTCATACCTCAAAGTTTGATTTGGGAGGTCATTAAGGAAAACCATGATCCTGTATTTGTGGCCCAGCTGGGAGTAAAAAGAACGCAAGACATTATTTTGCTACGTTACTGGTGGCCCGGTATGTGTAGGTCAGTAGAAGAGTATATACAAAAATGTAACCCCTGTCAGAAACGAAAGGAGGGTCGCGAGTTCAGAGTGCCACTCGCAGAAGTGGAGATGCCCACGACTCCTTCTGAAGTCACATCCATGGACATTACAGGCCCATATCCCGTGACGACCAGAGGCAATAAATATTTACTAACATTCATCGACCATTTCACAAAATATGTAGAGGCCTACCCATTGAAAGATCAGACAGCTGAATCATGTGCCAGAATTTACGTGACACAGGTAGTGACTCGTCATGAATCTGGTTCTAAATTAATCACGGACCAGGGTCGAGCATTTATGTGTTCATTTTTTCAGAAAACTTGCAAAATTTTACGTATACGCACTTCGTGCACTTCAAGTTAACATGTGCAAAGTAACGGGCAAGTTGAGTGGTTTCACCATTCGCTTCATACAGGCCTATCTCATTACATAAACGCAAATCACATAATTGGGATAATCTGGTATATTTTTACCTCATGGCCTAACGCGTGACCAAAACAGTCACAGGATACAGTCCTTACTACCTGCTACATGGCACAGAAATGACACTGCCAAACAGTGACAATTTGAAAGCCAAAATTTGAAGTGAAAACCCAGATCAGAATAGCAGATTGAAGAACCTCCAGTCTAGTTTGAAACTAACCTACCAACAAGTAGCCAGAGTGAATAAGAAGTCGTACCTGAACAACAAATTTTGGTATGATCACAAAGCTAAGCAGCGAAAGTTCGAGGTAAATGACTTGGTTTATCTCTACAATCCGGCTATGAAGCCAGGACTCCCATGAAAGTTTCGATAACCATGGACTGGATTATACAAAATTACTAAGAAAATTTCTGATATGAACTACGAAATCATGGATCAAAACAATAAGTCACAAATTGTGCATGTGAACCATTTGAAAGCTGCTCATAATACTGATCTTTGGAAACCTAAGCAGCATAGAAACGCTACAAAGAAAACACGTGAAAATGTGAAAAAGCCCTTAGATGAAGAGGAGGAAGATGAATTTAGAATTGGGTCATTGCCAATGCAAATACCAAACTACTCCGACAGGACTGAGTCTGAATCCCCTCTTGTTCAAACTCCAAACACTCCTGACCTGGTCCAACAAATGGTAGAAACCCCCTCTTAGAAACGGATGATGAAAATTACACCTCTCCAAGAACCCCCCAATCCCGTCAAGAAATGCAACCCATGCGAATGGAACCCCCCGTTACAAGGTCGAGCGCAAGAACAATGGCACAAGAACAGTAAAATTGTGATCAATAATGCGAGTCAGAATTTATGTTTATGTTACGTAGACCTACTAATTTAATGTAATCTCTGTCTGTTACAGGATGTGTCTTGGGTAGTGTAGTAGCAGAACCTTTTGTGAAACCATTAAACCACAGTGTGGCCCTTTTGAAAGAATCTGATATTTTTCTGACAAGTGACACTTGGCGCGTCGCCTTAGATTTCAATCTAAGTACGTATCACGAAATAATTTCTACTGTAAAAGCGGACATTTTCTCTGTTGAACAAAAACTAAAATTTACCTCAGTTTCTGAATTTAGACCGACTGAAACACAACTGCAAATTCTGGAGTGCAAACTCAATGATTTCTATCAGTTTTTGCCTCTGTTAGATCATCAGTGCAGTATATTAGGTAGCGGTGGTACTATTTTAAGGACGATGTTTGGGACCGCAACTCTTGCAGATCTCAGTAAATTGCATAACACCCTGGACGAATTGAAAGATAAGAACTCTGACATAGTACACTCATTATCCAACCAAGTAACACGTGAAGAAACTTGATACTGTTACAGGAATAAATTCCCAAGCTATTGCAAATTTGACAAATGTAAGCAAGGATAAACTAGTACATACACACGAAGAGTTTCAAAACATAACTAAAGACTTAGCATGGCTTCATTTTACGGTACAAGGACAGAGTGCCCTATTTACAGTGGTAAGACAGATAGAATTCTCTTTACTGCAGTTGACTCAATTAGATGATTTATTTGACGCTGTACAATGTGCAATCCATGGCAAATTGCCTATAAAACTTGTCAAGCATACGTTACAAAACATTTTGAGAAACGTAACTCTACACCTTCCAGAAGGATATGAACTTATGGTTGAAACTAGAACCGAAAATGTACACATTTATTATGAACTAGCTAAAGTTTCATTGGTTGCAACGGCTCATAGCATTAAATTGATTGTTAGCATACCTCTAAAAACTACTTCTCACTTTGATTTATGCAGAATAGTGGTCTTGCCTCAGCGTATAGCTTCAAACACGTTAGGTATTCTATTGATTATATGTATTTTGCAATTCAACACAGTAAGCGCGATTAACTGTTTACGGAGAATGATTATAATCATTGCTAGAGAGGCAGTATTACCATTTGCCCATATAACGATTTTTAGTGCACAATTTAAAACCTGCGAGATGAGTTTATATTTCCAGACGTCAGCAGCCTACTGTCTATGCCGCAGACTTATCTACAATCCCTAAGCACCAATCTTTCAGAAATCTGGAACAGTATGGCTCTACTACTTTTCAACACCCCATTCTGTAACCCTGCAATGCCGAAACGTCGACGGACAAACCTCCTACAACGAACTTCTTTTTGGAGCCGAACCTCTACATAACATCACTAATTGTTACATTTCATCTGACGAGATTCATGTGTTTCCAGAACTCCATGGCGAAACAAGCAAAACTGGAGCCATCCAGACTCTACTTACCAACAAGGATGTATGTAGTCACCAATGCGGAAATCCAGAAACTAGAGGAGATAATGCCGACAGAGCTTAAAAAACTAGATGACATCCACTCGCGAACCTCAGGGCTTCAACAAACCTTCAATGTTGATTCTCTCCTACATCTTCATCAAACATCTTCACGCCGAGACAAACAACTAAACTGGCATCTAATTATAACTGCATCCATTTGTGTCGTCACCATTTTAGGAATAATTATTTGCTACTACCCTTCTTGCCTACACAACAAATGCTACACCATCTTCAAACGAAACACTGTTCAAGATCCTAATACATCGAACCCTGATCCCCAGCAAGAACTGCAAAATACAACACGAGATATAACACACGAACCCGTAGCATCAGAACGCAACGTAATCTTTACATCCTACTTAATACAACTTACAAACTAGCGCAACACACAGACCTACATTCTACATACAGAAAGAGCTTTATCGCGAATGCTGCACTTGCAATTCTAACCTTTCATAATAGAGAAGTAATCCTAAACACTTTCTGAAGTCGACTCGACAGACAGTAGCGAGAAGAAAAGAAACCTTTAACCTTGAACTTTCTCGCTATGCTGTGTATTTTGTTAAACTTGGATACTATGACACTTCCTTTGCTCATTCTGTTCATGTACTAAATGTTTATATTCTATGTTTTCTTATGTATGAGCAATTCAATGTTCATTTCAAATGTTAATTTACAATGTATTCTTAAGGGTACTTTAACAGTCCATTGTTTGTTGTAGCTTTCATTACGATTATACATTTTTGCATTTATATGTTTCAGAAGATTTGGTATGAAACCAGTTTCACCCCAAATCTTCCCTTCAGGTGGGAAGGATGTAACGAAATCTACAACACCATTATGTTAAGATTCAAATTTGGATTTATATTTCGAAACTACACGTTCTATCATTTGTGAAACCAGGAAATGGTCAGTCACTTGCTTACCACTGTCACCGCATACCATAGCAGGCCGTACAATTCCTCATAGTTGGAATACTTTCAACTTCCGCGCGTGACATGACCTGAAGAATTCATTAGCTGTTATTTTGTCTCTATAAATGCTACTGATTTCGGTTATTGAACTCACTCACTAAATACTCATCAAGACGATTACACTACCAGAGTACCGGCTGTCACATATCAGCAGTGTTAGAAAATCAGAACTACATCTACGAAGAATATAATTAATTTGTGCACGAATATTACAAAGATTTACTGAGCGATGATAAACTTCGTTCTCCTGATTTTCAAAGGTAAGACGTACTAACTGTGTTGAACTGTGTCTAATTAACTATGAGTAATTCAGTAATTTATGATTAGAACATTGTGTCGTGATGAGTAACTTTGGGAACTAACTTAGAAATTCGTTTAACTAAATTCCAAATTTAATCGCAACATAAGAGACAAAATAACTATTCAAATAACCGTTCAGATTAACAGTTTCAGCATAGCTATTTTACATTGAATTATTTTCTATGAATTTCTAATTGTTGTACAATGCCAACTTGTAAACTTCATTATTAATTGACATTTACTCTTTTTATAGGTTAGAATATATATTAACTTTTATATTTAAAGATGAAATGCTGTGAGTGATTGCTAGCTCATCCTTGTATTCCCAAAATCATTAATTTAATAGACAATCGTCTATTTGGTGGCAGCTTTCTACCGTCAATACTGGTAACTACGAACTCTCGTCATCCCGCTATCATTTCCCCCTCATTAGTGCTTAACCGAATAGAACTGACAGAAATCCATATCTTTCGACGGGGCACTACACTAGCTTCACCGATGACCGCACAGTGCTCCTCACCAGTTGTAAAATCTATAGGCGACGAACCTGATGTTTCGAGTGAAAGAATCGACACCCGGTACACGTCTCTTTCCGTGTACCCAGACGTGAGGTCGCAGCTAATCGCCGCTGAGTCGTCTTCAGCGACGTCAAATAACTGCCTCATCGTCTTGCCGTCTACCTTAAAGAGAGCGTATCTCTCCGGGAAATTTATAATCGCAAAAGTACTAATAAAAAAATCTACCCCAAGAATGGCTGAAGTTAGCAGTTGGGGCGACACTAGAAACGTGACCAGTAACTACAGTTCCTAGTTTCACAGGCACAAAGATCTGTCTTTTTACTCGCCGACTCTTGCCATTCAAAGCGCTTACCAGTGTGAGGTTGGCGCTGGAAGCTCTAGGTATACGTTTCCTCATTGTCTTATCTTTTCATATGTTTTCATTCATAAGGGTTAATTCACACCCTGTGTCCAGAATGGCCAAAACTTCTTCCTTCCCAATTTTAACTGTAATTTTTGGACACTCCCGCAATTTCTCCTCGGCTATGTAAAAGGTGTACCGGTCTTCCCTCTCTGTTCTAATTTTACTTTCATCCTTATTCAAATCAGCATTTTGCTCAAAAAACACACCCACGTTAAACTCATTTACTAAAGCTTCACTTTCTATAGGGCTTAATGTTTTGCTGTTCGTACTGTCTGGTTGGGCTGTACTGTCGGCGACTACGGATAAGGACGCGTGGCGCCCGGGATACACATCCCTTATGCGTTTAAATTGCTATTCCCATCTCAACCGTTCCTGCTGTTAGAGGATCGGCTGCCGTCACGATGCTGGTTACCGCATGGCATGAAGTCCTGTGCTGCAGCATTTAGCTGTAAGTCAGTGCCATCGTTAGGTCTCCCCTGACTGCTGAAAAAGCTCCTTCGTCCCTGGTTTGTTTGTATCTCACGGAATCGCCCCTGGGGTTCCTACCTCTGCCACTGCGCCTGACATGGCGTACTTGGACACTGCTATTAGGCCCGTGATTCCCTGTGCTGTCTATAGGTGGGTCCCGCAATACTCTGCAATTCTGGTCTTGGCGTTCAAAATCCCGCCTGGCCGGCCTGTACGGCTCCCTCGAATTCTCTAGAGATTGTAATTTAGAGAGAACAGCAAGTGCTTCTTGGGTTGATTTCAGGTTTGTGCTTATAAGACACGCTTGGATTCTTGGCTCATAATGAGTTATCATAGCGCCAAGGAGGTCTTGGTCGGACATGGCTGGTGAAAACATGCTGGCCACGTTGGCGTACTTGATATAATGTTCGGAGAAACTTTCTCCCGACCTACAGTCATAGCGGCCTTGGTACACATGGCACCTAATCTCAGATTGTAGGGTCCCATCCCAAAGTAATTCCTTCAAAGCCTTCTTGAAATCATTATATGATCTGAGTTGCCCGTAAGCCATCAGCAACCACTGCTTTGCAAATGGATCCGTAATTGAGCGGAATACTAATGGGAGGCGAAGTTCTTCAGGGGTCTTTCCGAGTGAGAAATATTCGTCTAACTCCCTAATAAAGCAAACTGCTACTTGCTTCGAGCTATCAGAAACTTTTGGCAACAACAGCTCGCTGTACTTACTGACATCAACAGACTTTTCAGGTTGTGCACTTACATGTTCAATACAAGAAACAGCGACAGCATTGGTATTACTCACATTGTCGCATGCAGATTCAATGGCAACATTCACACTATTTATACTAGGGGAAGTATGATTACCCGCTTCTGAACCAGCTGTGCTGAGCTAACCAGCCGGTTGACCAGTATCTATTACCCTGATCATTGTACTAGTTTGTGGAGAGGTGCAAAGAGCTGATGCGGCCTGACTGGCCGTATTACTATTAACCCTTGCTCTCAAAACTTCAATCTCGGAATTCAGTTTCTGGATTCTGGATTGGTAAGCTTGCCAGTCAGCCCGCAAAGCACTGTTACATTCGTCTACGCTTGATGCAACTGACCTGATCTCAAGCTCTAGCTCACCTACCTTATTTCTAATTTCTTCCTTATTCTGATTGGTTTCTAGCCTAAGACTCTTTATACTAGCTTCAATCTGTGATTTATAGGCAGTCATACTTTCATTTATTCCATTACACACACTCTCAAAGTTTTGCACACAGCAGGTCAACTCTGTATCAGTACTTTTCCTAACTACTACTACTTCTTTAGCTATTGACTGTACCTCAGTTTGTAGCTGCCATGAAAATTCCTGCCTCATGCAATCGTTTTCTTTCCTCAGTTTTGAAGTTACATTCACAATCATGGAATTTAGCTTTGTATTTAAGCTGTCAGAAACCAAATTTAATTTAGTATCCAAACTCTCAGAAACTGAAGCCAATTTTGCGTCCAAATTTTCGGCTAGCTTATTTAATTTCTCTTCTAAATTAGAGGCCAGTTTAGCGTTTTCTGCCTGCATGGTTGTCATAAATGTCGCAAGCATAATGTCTGAATTGCCATAACTGGACTTTCATCAATACCACTTGTTACATTTCTATTCCTGCAAGACTCTATGCTTTTTTGCACATCCGCATCAACATTTGTGACATTCTGTTTGCGTTCATTTTCTGAAATACCCCCCTGGCGCTGCACTATTTGAAGTTACTGAAGCTGCCTCTTCATCTTCTGCGGCGGACACACTCCTACTGGGCAGGCATCTATCCATTTTAACCATACATTTCTCGCACACCGGCACCCATAAATGATGACTTACATTCAGCGTATGGATGTAATTTACAGATGAACGTTCTTGAAGTGTTCCCTGCACTGTCTAAAGCTGACTCCTCGTCTCCGCAGCTGGCTTGCGTCCTCGCTGTCGCGTCGCTGTGCTCGTGGATGGGGTCACTGTTGATCTTGCTCGGGTCACTGTAGGTTTCAGTGGACTACATTCGATGCTGGGCACAGTTACATTCGTTCGAGCCCCATGTTTTTGGGAGCCACTTATAACTGATCCTAACTTATTTCTTCCTTGTCGGGTAGCACGGCTGCTGTCTTTTATCCTAGTAAGGGTCTCGTGAGGTATAAGGATAAGGTGGCTAGTTTGTTCAGCGGTAAGCACGTCTTATCTTAGGGAATATACGTGGTGTGTATAGGTGGATTATGCACAACAATGACTGTACATTAACATATATCGGTGGGTCAAACACTAATCAAATAAATACACTTAGGTGGTTGATTATTTCTTTTGTCAATATATTTCGCAACAACACAAATACACTGTCCTGTCTCTCCACTCAATTGTGACCGGCTGGCTCCGTGTTCACCTCACGACTCCTTTGCCTTCGAGTCCCTATTCCTCTCTCAAGGCCAGAATAATAACTTGTCTCACTAGCTGGGACTTTGCGACCCCAATATCCTTAGTTCTCTTTGACACGGGATGCTGGCTACTATAAAACCCTTACTCCCTCACTACACTTCCATCTTCCTCACAAGGACTAAATAGTATAGTTACACAGTGTCCCCTTATATTGCATAATCCTCTTATCCGCTCCTCATAAACCCAAGATTCTGAAATTAGTGCTACATCTGTCTCCCCTATAGCATGTTTTTGGCAAAGGAGTGATGCCACAGCCTTGATGTGGTGCAGATTAATTCAAATAAATTTACATTTTTGGGATATCTTGTGCCTGTTTGTCCTTGACCTTTGTTAAATTCTCAGCGTCCCTAGGTTTGCTGGGAGTACCAGGTCCCTGGGATGGTTCAACATGGCTGGCCCCCTGCTGAGCAAAGCTAGGCAGGTACTCTGTACTACAGTCCCTGCTTTTGATAGGTTTTTATTTGTTTTCTGCATAACCATCCCATTAGTAATGAGGAAATAACAGTCATCATTCGCTGAGCCCCTGATGAGTGGAAGCCATAAATACAATAGGTGTTGCCTGATACCACTATGGGGTCGTTAGTGGCAATGCTATCACCACCCCAATGAAATGCAGCCCTTGGCACAATGTATCACACCTTCACTTAGGTGAAACATTGTCCCTGCTAGCTGTCTATAGATATTACCCTCTGTGACAGGGACGCCGGAGGTTGGTTTGTTTGACAGGCAATAATATATAGCCTTAATGTACATGGCTAACAAAATGTTACTAGTTTAGTGCTACCTTGATTTTATCTTGTTTTATATACACTGTAAATTGCCTCTTCAGTTACTATACAACCTGATGATGGCTTGCTTACATATACAGCCAAAACATCCAGCTCCGTTTCTTAAATGAAGTACGTAGTATGTATGCTTGACTGACACCGTTAACATTAATGTATAAAGCACTTTATGGAATGAATAAAATACAATAAGCCTTCACATCACAATCAAAAGTTTTTAAACACACCTAGTAAATTTTTCTTAACTGATTTGTCCAAATACCTCCACAATTAAATCCTAGGTGTGCTACTCTGTTCAGGATTAAATCTCAGCCCCCAAAAAATTACACCTGCCTCCCACCAAAGCTGTTTGTTCTCTGTAAAATGTGTAACTAGACTTTTTCAATCAAGGCCAGAAAAGTAAAACCTGGAACATGTTCACATGACATAATACTAAGACACTGGGGACATAATACTAGGATACTGGAGAAATTATGGGTTAATTCATCCTACAATTCCAAATGATGTAAGCAGCTTACCTCTGGTAATATGTTGATAAGCTCTGCAAATTTTGGACGCTTATTAGGATCATGTTGCCAACATTTTAGCATGACACTAAAATAATCTTTTGGACAGCATTCTGGTTGTTCTAATCTCTGAAATGTACAATAAATCAGAGTGAAATGTTTTGTTACTAACTATACTTCTTGATGTATAAAATCAAGACTAGAGTTTCTGTTTATGGAGTTCTTCAACACACACACACTGATCAATGGGATACTATATACATCATCACTTAAAAGTATCATTAACCTTTAACGTACAGAGATTTAAAAGCCAGTCGTCCCCTAGTGGCCGGAGTTTTTTGGGCATTTAAATCTTAAAATTGCAGGCCTCCAGAAAAACATACATATTTTCCACTCTGTATGTCAAAGTTATGAAATAAAAACTGTTTGAAAGAGAATAAAATTCTACATTTGTAGTTGAAGTATCAGTGTTTAGCACTAAAACGTACTCACGAAACATTTTCATAAATTCAAAAATTATTTTGTATAATACATTTTATGATATTTCTGTGAATTTTTAATGGACTTACCCCATACTTTACACCGCTGGCATGCTGGCATGTGTGATGTTAAATTTTACGAATCCACAACACTTATTTACACAGTAAATGTTTTCTGTCCCAGCTGTACAACAATACAAGTTGCTTTGTGCAGTGACAGTCAACGCCACTGTGTCTAGCGACTCACAGGTTCACACGTGTGCGCCACTTCTCAAAGCAGCTCACTATGTACAGACCAATGTCACATTTGTTGCAGAAGTACAGCATGCTCCGTGTCTGTTTTTTCAGCGAACACACACGACACCGCCTCTGTTTTCCTTTGGAAGGCCAGTGCTGTGAATGTTTCACTTCTAAACGACTGAGTT